>VOFI01000861.1_pt1 | contig 144000 bp, 115 predicted proteins | sample 5384131 | NCBI WGS metagenome assembly VOFI01 (sample SAMN12384728, study PRJNA508395) | human gut metagenome | isolation source: healthy gut H | host: Homo sapiens | reverse complement strand
GACATGTTTTGTCGTCACGTGACATTATCTTTGCTCTTGATAATTAAAATTAATACCAAATATGGGCAAGAAACGGAAGGAATGCAACGAATGCTGGTCATTATCAATAAATTAAAAGGGACCAGCAACAGTATGTGCCACGTAAAGAATTGGAGAACTACGTGACACATCGCATGGAAGAACGAGATGGAACACCTGTAGACATAAGAACTTTTGCAGCGAGACTTCAAAGATATAGAAGATCTATTTGGTATCCGCATCTGTTTTGATAAGAAACAAAACGGTTATTATATCAATGAGGAAGACGATTTGAAAAAGGGAGCAGTACGAACGGCTTCTGCTAAACTTCGACCTATTGAATGCTTTGGACAAAACTTCCAACCTACACACCTATGTTCTTGCCGAACATCATCGACCAAACGACAGTGAATGTCTTCCGGCATTGATAAAAGCCATTAAATTCTTTCACCCGGTAGAATTCAGTTATATTTATGTACGTGAAGGAGACAAAGTACGCAAAAAGAAAGTCTTACCTTATTATCTGAAAGAAGACCAGCAAAGATGGTATCTCCTCGCCTATGACAACAACATATTAAAAACTTTCAATATAGACTGTATCCGGCAATCTCCAAATCCTTTATGAGGAAACCTTCAAAAAGGAATATTGAAAAACAACTATTTAAAGATGCAAACAACTTATTTAAAGACAGCTACGGCATCTGGAATCAGACAGTTTGTTATTGTGTTGAAAACCAAATATATTTATCGGGAACTATATAGTTATGATACCATATAGTTCCCGATAATTGTAAATGTTAGCCTATTTTTTTCTGTGCAACCTCTATCGCATTGTGTTTTAATTCGTCTTCATCCTCTACCGCATCTAATACTTTGTCTGCTAACCACAGAGTGAGAAGTTCATTCTTATCTACCTTGAAATATTCTGCCAATTGTATCACTTGTGTTCGTTTAGCTCGTCTGTCTCCGCGCTCTATTTTGCTGAACATCGGAGTATCTATCTCAAGCAGAGCAGCCAATTGTCTTTGCAGCACTCCATGCTGTTCTCTTAACTCTTTTATTCTTTCTCCTAATAACATACTTCTTCATTTTACGAATTTGACATGACTTAATCGGATTTCATTATCCGCTATAATATGACGGAATCCGTTATAATTTCCGCTATAATTGGGATAAACCGTCATAATCTTCCGTTATAACTATTCTTTCAAAAACCATGTTCGTCCTTTCGGATAAATAAGTTTATCGGTACTTAACGCACTAAGTATATCCCCTAATAGTCTCAATTGCTGTTCATGTGTCTTGACTTGCGGCATTACGTCTTTGACGTACTCATAAATGCTATCACGCTTGGCTCCATCTGTACCGGCATTCTTAAGATACTGCAAAATCATCTGTTTGATTTTTTCCTTATCAAGTCCTTTTTGCTTAGTGTAACCTTGCAGTTGTCGAGTAGCTTTTTGCAATCCCTAAAGAGATTGTATAATTAGGGGCTTCGCCTTCAATAAGTCCTCTGTTCAATAAATCCTGTGCAATGTCCTCGTGAATGGTTCTGCCCTTTTGGATGGCATCTAATGATATGCAATCCCACAAGGTCAATGATTTGTTTGTTTTGAGCAAGTTGGTATACTGTTCATTTATCTCATTGCCATAAATGCGTACCGATACTTTTCTGTTTTTGGCGTCAATTTCATAATCAGGCATTGGGAAGTGACGACGCCACTGCTCATTGAACATCTTCTTTATACCTCTACTTACTGTATCTATCATATTGAAATCAACCATTGCCCTGCAAAGACATTCATTGCGGAAATATGCTTGAGGTTCTTCATTCGTTAAAGCATTCTCCAACGTGCCAGGAATGAAACTCCCTGCATTGGAGTAATAAAGGTAAGTTGGATTTTCCACGAAATTGATTCTCTGTTGCATCGTATAGTCTTGATGCGCAATGCAGTTATGAAGAGCTTCGCGGATGGTATAGTCATCGTATTGCTTCATAGTGTCAGGGAAGAGCGTGCCTCCCGGCATTTCACGCATTGTCAGATTTTCAATTTTTGACAAAATCTCATCTACGGTTAATATAAATGGCACGGTGAAGTGTTCGTAATCCACAACCTCCTGCTTTTCATCCCGTCTTGTCCAAGTCACTTGTGCAACCGCCGGACGTAACTTGAACGCAGATTCGTATTTACCTAGAAGAATGATTGCCGCACGAGTGATTCCTCCGTTCTTCATTATGCCGCACTTGCTCAAGAATGTTTCCACTGTCCATGCATTTACTTCGGCTTCAGGTATTCGACTGTGTACTTTCTTGAACATCATACGAGCTTTGGCTATAGCGACTTCATCAAGATCCTCAATCATTGCATCGGCTACAATTTGTGCCGACCAATCCGTCTCGCTGAAAATAGGTTCATCAAGAATTGCGCTCATACGTTCAGCAGTCATCTCTACGAGAGAATCCTCAATTCGCTGCCACGCCTTATTATGGGCAAACACAGGTCGCTTAGGTAGATGTTTAGGAATATGGATAACCCATACTTTACGGTTGGTATCATCTGTGACAAACTCATCTATATCTAGACCTTCTGTTGAAAGATTTACGCATCTTTCTGTCAGTCGCAGTATCGCCTTCTGCCTATCATAATTGTATGTGTCCGTTCCGACAATATCCAATGTTTTGTCGTGCACACCAATCACCAAGTGTCCACCTTCCATATTGGCAATGGCAGACACATACGAGATGACATCATCTTTTTCGTCCCCGCAGAATGAGTTCTTCAAATTCTTAAACTCCTTCCACTCGCAGTGTGCATTTTCCTGTGGATAGTTGCGAAGGAGATATTGTTGTATTTCTGACTCTTGCATAATTATCCAATTATACTTTCACTTTCATCATTATGTTTCTCAGCATTTCGGATGACGCATTCTTTACTTGTATTGGCATAGCAGTAGACACAGAAATGGCGACAAGTATTATACATTCCAATATCTTTACTCACCATACATCCGCAAACCTTGCGCTGACCGGAATCTTTTACATTTTTCGTCTTCTGCGGGATTGGCGGAAGTTCTCCAAACATATCTCTTTCCGGCCATTTCAATGTATGAAGATAATAAACTAATTCCTTGTCATCAGAGAATATGCCTTTCATGAGTTCTCCATCAATACAACGATTATGTTCTATGCCATAGGACTCTAAATCTATATCTTCAGCACAAGTTGCCATTTCAACATTCCATCCTTGTTCTTCCCAAATGAATCGGATTTTCTGAAGACCTTCAACAATTTCTATTCGCTGAGCATGGTTTGCTTCTGCATTTTCAACATCCTCTTTCGTAAAGAATGTGGTTTCTTTTACGAGATTATTTTGAACTTTTCGATATGCTTTTACATCTATAAAACTGAAAACCAGCTTATCAGTATATCCTTTCAGTTTATTGCCAACATTCCATATTCTTTTAAGCAATTCTCTTGGACTTATAGATAATGTGATTATAAGTGGATCAAATCTCCATATCACTCTCTCTTTACCTATCATTTGAGATAATTGCCTAAATGTTTCGACTCTTTCTTCAACAGATGCCACATTAGGTTCAAATCTTTCATTAACATAATCATTCAATGTAACTTGGAAATAATAGTGTATTCTCATTTCATCAAGGATATGCAAATAAGGTAGAATAGGTTTTGGATTCTTTGTCCAAAATACTATCACTTTGCAATTCTTGAAAGAGATATACATTTTTTGCTGGTTAAAAGGATTGTACCAAGCGCAATAACCTTTAGCCAAGCGATTGAAGAACCATTTGGCATAAAAAGCTGGTATATCTGTAGAACGACTTGCTGAAATGATAACAGGGGCAGTAGCTTCAACTTGCTCGCCAGCATCGTTCGTGATAAGTATCTTATCTGTTGGCATATCTATCGTATAATTCTTGTTTAAGTCTTTCTAACAAAGCCTTATTCTCCATTGTTGAAGGTATCCATGAAGGATTATTTCCTTTTGTAAATGTACATTTATTGATAAAATGCTTTATCGTATTATTATTTGTTCGAGGACTATCTTCCCGACCATAATAATAACCATTGGGAGCATAATCCTTCTGGAAAGAGATTATTTTTTTTGCTAAGACATCACGAACTTCTTTTGGAAGATAAGATCTAGACAATATGAAATTACTGGCATTGATATCATCAACAAAATTAGCTGAAGTCGCATTGACAGGACGGAGCTTACGTTGTCCTTCTGAAGCGCCAGAAATAGTAAATCTATTCTCTGTTACGGGAGTTTGCGTAGATAGCTTAGAAGTTGAAATGCCATTAGTCTTTATAAGGGCGGCAATTTTCTTGTATGCATTAGATGACTGATCTGGAAAGTAGTTATCAAGTATACATAAGAAAGCCTCGGGATCCTGTCGCTTTGCTTCTAATTTAATTGCAATATCAATTTTGTCTTTCTGAGCCTTCAGATCCTTCTGCCCGATTGTTTGATATATTTTTTCTTTGAATTCTTCTGGAGTATAATCTCCAATATCTCCCGCAAAATTTTGCTTGAAGAAGATTCTTATATGCTTTTGTGCGTGTAAAATTAGGAATGTTTTCTAATATATACATGAAAGTTTTAGGACTTTGTACGGCATTTTCAAATTCAACATCCTTATTTACCACCCCAACAACTCTTGACTCTACATTATTTATATTCTCAATGATCTTTGATCCCAACTGACTTTCCACAATAACCGAAGCATTCGTGCTCGTTTTTTGGCAAGACAGCATCTTTTATTTCTACTCCATTAAGCATTCGCCAAACATTACTTGCAAATGACTGATAATAATCCTTATTGCCATTAATCAGTATGGATGTAAAGGTCTTAGGCAGAGACGCAAAACCTCTTGTGGCACCATAAATGCCATAAGCTAATTTATAATTACAGAATCCCGTTTGTACAAGGTACTCTACCAAACGGTCAATGTTATCACCCTTTTGACAGAATGCAGCAAATGATGAAAGTACATCATTATCAATAGCAAATAGATCAAAGGCGGTGTTCTCCTGAAAATGATTAAGTAATGCTCCAACATAAGCAGATGCAGGATTTGAGTCCCATTTATCTCCAAGCATATTCTTTAGAATCATACCTCCATTATATGCTTGTGCCAAAGGCTCCTCTACACCATTCTTTTTCCATTACAGATTTGTACTCTGCCTTAAATTGGGAGCAAATAAGTTCCCTGTAGAAAGAACTTTGGTAAGATGTGTCCAAATGCAAGAAAGATCATCATCAACATTCAGCAATGACTCAATAGCATACTTCTCACGTTGAGCATTTTCTTTTTTGCTTCCAATTTACGAACAGCTCTATTCATACTGTCTGTGACACGAGTAAACGCCTCTGGGGAAGCATACTCTAAACAACTCCACAAATCGTTTGCATCATAAACTCTACGAAGATGAAGTTTGTTACAGAATGTGTCATAAACACCCCAATGTTGCAAAAAGATTCTTGGCATCTTTTGCAGAAAGGCCTTGAGGATTGTCTGACAATTTTAACTCTAACAAATTTTTGTTCCAAATAGTATCTTCATCCATTGAGGAATAGATTTCGTTAAATTCTCTGATTCCATTCAAGATAGCATCGTCTTGTGCTTGAGTAGGTCTTTTATCAGGAGAATTTACAACAGCAGAAAGTGTGTTACGAAGTTTTTTCGCGATAAAGCTTTCAATCTGCCAATCTCGTTGCTGACCGAACTATTAGCACCTATTAGGTAGCAATAAATGAAACCTTTAATTTTGTCTAGCAGAACGTCTCTACCAACATCTATAGATTCATCCTTTATCTTGCAATTTGCATATGAAGAGTTCCATAAGAAATCATCTTTTTCAGATTGAGTGAATAGGTCTTTGGCAACACCCAAAAATGTTTTTTTTTCTCCTCTGGTTTAACATTGATATTGGCATCGTAAAGTTTATAGAACTTATTCTCAAGACTTTGTTCTGCCTTTACCAGGACTCCCCTGACGCTCTTGATAACTATTGAAATAAATACGACAATGGAAAGGGTTGAGGTTAATGGTATGATAGCAGAGATAGGTATCTACTCCATCATGTTCCTTAGCCTTTTCAAAGAATCCTTCTTTATAATCTTCAGATTCTATCTCGATAACCATAGGATAGTTTTCAAGGTCATTTTCTTCAACTTTGAACCTTGGATATTTGCTATACAATAAAATTACTTGCTCCTTGTCGTTCGCGAAAACAGGATAGAAGCGTTTGTTACCAAAACCACGTCTTGCGTAAAATCCTAAGGGCGAAATTGACTCAGAAGACAATATATTATTGAAATTCAGAGTACAGGTTGGTATATATAATCTCATAATTATCCTTGTTTTTTAGGAGTTAATAAGCCTTATAATGTTAATTTTGAACCACTTGCAAGACTCGTATCATAAAGTGAAGTAGGAATATCATCAAAAAGACTGGAAAGATTGCCTGAGTGCATGATATACAAAGCACGATAGGTTCTCGTTACTGCCACATACAATGGATTCCGGTTATCATCATCCTCAACAGTACATTCGGGAATAAAAACGTGTTCAAATTGAAGCCCTTTTTGAACTATGGTATGTCATCATCTTTGGATTGTCCGAAGAAAAATCCAGATCCATAAACGTTCCAAACTTAGCTTCAACGTTTACACCATGATTCTTGAAATATTCATATGCGTGTTCTACCTCATCATTGTGTCTAAACAGAATACCGACATCCTCCATATTTTTGTTTTGAATAAGCGAAATGATAGCGTCATACTGTTCTGTAATGTTATTGTATTTGATGATCTTTGGTTTTTCAACACCCTCTTCAGTGCAACGTTCTTCAAGTTCATCACTTTCCGAATTTAGATATTGAGCAAAACGAGCTATTTTTTTTTGGTAATCGGTGATTGAACACAAGTTGTTCAACAGGGAACTTTGTAAAATACTGTATATCCTCCATTGAAACAGTTTGCTTATCTTTAATAAAAGTATAAAGTTGTTGAGCTGAATCGCCATACAACAATAATGCTTTCCTTGCTTTTGAACGGAATAGTTCAATATCCTCTTTCGAAAAATCTTGCGCTTCGTCCACAATGATGTAATCGGCACTTGGACATCCAGCTTTATTCTGCCAATGCCAATGATAGTCAACATTCCGTTGTGGAATGCCCACCTGTGAAATGCCATCAGCCATATATTGCATGAGTGCTTTAGTGAACACAATGTAAAGATAGGTGCCCTTGTGCTCATCCTGTATTTGTTTTGCCTTCCACAAGGCAAGAATGGACTTTCCGCTACCAGCACAACCCTTAACTATGTATGAATTGTCCGTCTTCTTGTTGATTACCTTTACTTGATAATCATCAAGTTCTGAGTCTTTAACGTAAAAACTTCTTTTTAGCCATGATTAAATTTATAGATTTATGTTGAAACTATCAATTGTTATTTTATTGTTCTTAGATCGGCTGCAAATCGCCGAATCGTCATTTTGCTTATATTTAGTGGGGTGTATGACATGGGCAAAGTTTTCTATTTCTATCTCTTGCATGATAGTTGTTTAAAGGTTTCTTAGCTCGAATCGGTCATTTGATTTATGGGGTCTTACACTAAATGTTTGCTGCATAAAACAAGCTCACACTCGACAACAAGCAGACAACGGCAGAAGCGTCTCTATGGTTCTGCTTTCACGAACATAGTCATTTATTGAGCTATTCATTAACTGAGGATAGAAATATCCTGAATGTTCGTCTTTAGTTGTTACATCAAGCATTATCAGCAAACCGTTTTCATGAAGATAGGTCGCAAACTTCTTTGCCATTATTGCGTATGCATTGATTGGTAGCACTTCTTTCGAAATCAACTCACAAACAATCTTATCACAAAGGATGAAATGAAAATTTTTCTCGCCGAATGCAAGATTTTCCACGTCTTCACCATTGTTTAACGTCTGGTTTAATATACTCAGTTCGACTTGTACTTTTTATTTGGTTACTCTCTATCAAATCCTTGAGTATGACTAAAGCACCATCATTACCGTCTATTGCTGTGATGTTTATTTTTGCATGTGTTAAATGCTTTCAATTGCTGTAATAAAGCCGAGAATTTCACCACCTGTACCGCAACCGCAATCCAATACGTTAATCTTATCCCGTTCCAACATTTCCTTCAGATGTTTATTTTGCATAAGATTATCAACAACACAAAACATCTCTGCATAACTGCGAGGAAAGTAAGTACCAAGATAGACTTTAAGTTCTTCTTCGTTGAGATCAAGATTATACTCATAACGTTCATGTTCTGGGGCATAAATAGCTCGGTGGTCGTTGAAGATCTTTTTGTCAAGCCAATGTGGCAGGATTGTCTTTGACTTCCGGAAAGAAACGTTCGAATTAGTATTTGATAGTTCTTTTTTGATTGATGCTCTTCGACAACACTAAACGAGCTGTCATCTTCAACTACAAGTTCCTTACCTTCTTCCCAAAAAAGATTGTAGAAGGCAAAACGGCTTTAACATCATGATTAGTGAATCTTGTTAGTTTTGAACAATATTCGTCTATGCCATCTGCACTTATTATCACAACATATTCTCGAGTTAATTTTATTCCGTATGCAGCAAAAGATGAAGATGCCCTTTTGCCATCAAGCACCATGACAGTAAAATTATCGAGCTTAAGCGATGATTTTATTACCTTTTTTACAAAATTCAAAAGTACTATACTATTTTCGTCTTCGATTACAAAAGATTCAAAGTTTGGCACGTCCTCTTTTTCCTTCTCTTCAGTGTGGGGCTCGTACTTCTTTATATCTTCGAACAACTCTATTTTCTCAATTGGCTCTACTGGTTTATCATAAGTAGCATTGCTGAATTCCGTCAGGTAGAAGGGATTTAGGTTGAGAGTTTCCGTAAGATTAACAATTCCGAGTGGATCAAGGTCGGTATGAGGACAAGTGATGTCATCCAACTTTTCAATGAAATGTTCACTATCAGTAATGTGAAGCCAAGACTTGTTGGTGGCACTTAAATTGTTTTCCAATTCAATAGGTTGATGAAATATAATAAGATGGGGGACATCCTTGATTTGATTCTTTTCAACCCCCAAGACTTTAAGTTCTTTCTTAACTATCGAATGGTTTATTCGTCGTGCTTGTTGGAGGACTGTTTTTCTCGAGCCTCCCTTAATAATTTTACCATTGCATGTCCATTCTCCATTTTCATTGGCAACAACTTTACCCCCATAATTTTTGAATTCTATAGAAATAATAGCGTCTTTCTTTATAAAGAGAGCATCTAACTCGCATCCAATATTATAGTTGCCTGCGAACACACAGAATTCATTCGAATCCTCATAGTGAGCTTTAAGTCGCTCACAGAGAAACCGAAACTGCTCACGCTCTGCAGTTGTATCAAAATTTCCTACTCTGAATGCTAAAAAGTCCACCCATTGCAAAAAAAAATTATTTTTGTAAACTAAATAGTCATCATTTTTCGCTGACTTTTCCGGTGAAGAATTGTCAGTTTTTGACTACAAAAAGTACATAAAATATTGAAAAGGCTTGCAAGCACGGATAAGAATCTACAATAAATATGTTTACTATCAATCAACTATCTTCGTTTTGCTGCGGTATGTCTCTTTGCTATGTTATCATTCCACGGTAATTCAGAAGAAGAGTCACCACCGCCGGTACCGACATGATTCTGTGCCGGGCCACCGACGGCAAGGGTGAAAGCTGCCCCCAATAGTTCCGCCTGCTTCCCGCTTACCTGTTCCTGCGGTTCGAAAACAGCATTGACAAACTCCTCGTCCGTGATCTGGCCGTTGAAATGCCTTTGTGCCACATCATAGTCTATCTGGAACTTGGTGTCCTCAAAAAGTTCCTCTCCGACCCGTGTCCAAATATGGAGCGACGGATTCCGGTAATTGGGAACATTGAGACGCACCAGTTCGGCACCGGACGAGAGGCTGTAACGCTGGGGGTTTGCCTTGCGGTCAAGTCGGTCTATCTGTTTCCGTTGCCTTTCTATGACGGCATCTTTCTCTTTTGACTGACGCTCGGCGGTTTCCGCCCTGCGGATGGCTGTCTCTATCTCTTTCTGGTAACCGTCCCGCAGTTTCCCTATTTCCAACTTATGCCGCTCCTGCAACCGCGCCTTTTCCGCCTGAAGCTCCTTGAGCCGCTTGTTGAGTCCGGCAATCTCTTCGTCCTTGTCCGAGAGTTCCTTTTTTGCTTTGGCAAGGTCGCCCTTGCCGAACCACGAGAGGATGGTGTTCCTGCCCTCCTGTGCCTTCTCCACATCTGCCTGCAACTTGGCAATGTCCTCCTCGTACCGGATTACCTGCTGCCTGTAATAATCCGAGTTGGCCTGATGCTTTGCCGTGGAACCGACGATACCCCGTTGCAGCCCGAATGGTTCCATGGCCGCTGCATAGCTGTTCTGGTATTCATGCAGTTTGGTGCGCCGCATCACATCGTCTGCAGACAGACGGGGACCGGATTTCGTTTCATACTTCCTCTCGCCCTCCCGCTTCCTGCGGACGCGCTCCCCGGCGACAATGGGAACGACGGTGGCGTGCAGGTGTGGCGTTTTCTCGTCCATGTGCAGCACGCACGATACAAGGTTCTCGTTTCCAAAAGTCTCCCTTAGCCATTTGAGGTTGGCATCAATCCAACTGTCCAGCCTGCCGCCATTGGCAATCTCCATCATCTGTTCATGTGTTCCGGTCAGGATGACACGGATGGCTTTTGTCTGGTTCTTGCCGACCTTGCGGCGCAACCCGGCGGTGTCGATGCGGTGCTGTATCGCCTCGGTGCGGTTGGACACTCCTTCCGGAAACCTGACCAGCTCCCGGTTGAGATGCGTCCTGCCTGCATCTGCATTGTCCGGGACATATTTCTTCCCCTTGGCATCTTTCCTTTCTATATGGCATGACATTCCGCTGTCATTGCCGCTGCCACGCTGCAGGTGACAGACCGCGTATTGTGTATTACTCATATCCTTTCGTTTTATGATTGTTGTTTCTGTTGTAAAATCCCGTCCTATTGTCGGAGGCATATACCTGGCTTCTGAACAACATCTTTCGGCCTATGGGCTTTTTGATTGCCGGACGCGGAGCAGAGGCGGTGAAAATGCCCTAATAGGCTACGGGATTTTACAACCCCTTTTTCATAGGACAGCGAGCTGTCCGCTGCTTTCACGTCATTCCGCCCTCCCAGCATCCACCAGTTCAAGTCCGAAGGTATCGATGAAGGTCTGCAACACGGGATTGCGTTCTATCATTCTCGCAAGGATCATCTGCGGCGTGTCCTCCATCAGCAGGAAGTCGGCTATGTCCAGTCCCTGACTGCGCTGTCCGTCGGTCGCAATCTTCTCCAACAGGTCGGAGCAGGTGGCACGCCTGCAGACGGATCCCAGCATCGGCAGCCGTTGCCTCCATTCCTCTGTCGCCTTAAGGTCGGGAAAGAGGATGACCTCCCGACCGCCCAATACCTGCATGGCCTCGCTGTTGAAGCACCCGTGCATTCCTCCGGTGGCAAGCCAGATGAAGTCAGGTATGAAATGGGCAGCTACCAGTGCCGTCTTCTCGCTCTCGACAATGGCTACAGGCTTGGAGGATATGGTGGAGGAAGTGTCCGACAGCAGGTGCTCTCCGAACAGGCATTGCTTCATGCGGAAGTCCTGCACCTTCCTTACCGAATGCACCCAGCTGACTTGGTTAAAAGGTTCCTTGACCCGGTGCCCGGTCTCTGCATTGTAGCCCATAATCTTGCCGGCACGCACATTGCCGTTCCGGTCTATCTGCCAGAATACGGTGGCTCCGCCCCACATCCTTGACGTGCCTACCCTGTAAAGGCGGAACAGCCTGCCGGTGTCCTCCTTGCCCGCCACTTTGGAGAAGTACCGGTACAAAGGGTTGATGTCGTATCTGCGCATGGACTGCTCCACCCAATCAGAGGGAAGAAAGGATATTTTTGGCTCCTGTTCCGGTACTGTCCTCACTGCCGACCTTGCCCGGCCATCCCTTTCGTGTCCGTCCAACCTCTCTTTGACGGTAGGATTGTCCCGGAAATATTCTTTGGGCGTATAGTGGTAGCCGCAACTGTTGATGTGGTCGCACTTGCCCACATTGCCGGGGAAGGAAATCTCTCCCGCCTCGTCGATATAACGGGTAAAGCAGAATTTCCTTCCGCACTCCGGACAGACGGTCTTGCTGCCCAGACGGTATTTCTGTAGATGGAATCTGTATTCGTTCATGATGTTCTTTTTGTGGATTCCTGCAAATGAAAACCTCTATTTGCAGTTTGCAGTTCTTGCAGTCTTGCAGGAATTTTCCTTTTCCGGCACCCAGAAACTGCAAAACTGCAAAGACTGCAGGCTGCAACAGGGCTTCATCCGTTGCAGTCCAGGGTTGATAATTCATTGCCGCTCTCATCAGATTCGCCAGATTTATCATATATAATTTTCTCGTAATGCCCGGTCTTGGCTTTCCTCAGCAGCCTGCTCCGGCACAGCTCCTTGAGGTAGTTCATCACCGTGCGCTCGCTGACATTCTGCAGTTCCTTTCCAATGGCGATGGCCGTCTTCGTATCGAATGTATCCGGCAGCAATGACAGCAGTACCTTGGGCGGTTCCTCGCACATGTCCTCCGCCACGAAGGAGCGGATGCGGCGGTATGAGTCCTCGAAATAGCCGTTCAGCCGGATGGCGGCCTTTACCGATGCCGTGTCCACAGACTGCAGGTTGCCCTCGCCGGATGCATACCGCAGCACCTGCATGAGCAGAGCCAGCCGTGCCACCTGCGCCGGGTGCTTCATCTCACGGCTGTCCACCTCGGCATCGTCCTCTATCAGGTTGATGCGTTCCACCTTCCTGTTCCACCATGAGTAGAAATACTCTTTAGCCTCCCTGTCCATGGACAGCACATGGGGCATCCTTTCTTCCTCCCCGATGTCATAGTCAAGGGCAAGAACCTTTGAAAGTATCTGCTCCCATCGTGCCGCCGGCAGAGCCGCCCTGTCCACTCCGCCATCATCCCAATCAGTCCATTTCGACATTTTCCAAGACTTGGGCAGCACGAACAGGAAGCGGTCGAGCAGTCCGTTATCCTCGAAACCTTTCGTCAGCAGTTCATGTACACGCTTGGTTTGAGTAGTTCCGACGATATTGATGCACGGCTGTTCTATGTGGATCGGTATTGTACTGCTCACCCTTGTCACGTCCAGCGCCCCGCCGCTCCATGCCGTGAGCAGCTGCTCGATGAGCTGTCCGTTGGTGTAGCGGTTGGCGGAGTTGAACATGCCCATGATCTCGTCCACCAGGATGGCCACGCTGCGGGGATTGTTGTTGTGTGTCAGCAGGAGCGATTCGGGGGTGAAGTCGGACACGACGGTACGCCGCAGCACGGGCTTCTTCCCGTTTTCCCCGGCGGCTTTCCATACCTCCAGTTCCGTCTCATACGCCTTGAACAGGGCATAGTCGTGTTTCCGTATGGGACGGTATGCCGCCTCCAGCGGCGGTGTCTTGCCCAGTCCCGGCCTGCCCACGAGGATGATGTAAAGGGCGGCGTTGCTTTGCCACTCGCCCTTGATGCGGATACGGTAGGTGCCGCCCAATGCCGCTGACACAGCCGACAGCATGGCCGTCGCTATGAACTCGGCCTTGTAGTTCTCGTACCGGGCCATGTCAAGGATGACGGACTGCATCGTCTGCGGGAAAACTTCCAACGGGAAATCGGTATCATTGATATGTTCCGCCTCCATGCGGATCCGGTTGCACAGTTCGAGCCGGATGTTTGTCATGTCAGCCATTTTTCTTCTTGCAATAGGATGTCACACTCTCGGATTTCCCTCCCGTCTGTATGCGGCGTATGTCGGACTTGGCATACATGTTCTTGTTGCCTACCTTGACAGGGACGAGGTAGCCGCGCTTCGCCCAAAGGTTGAGCGTGCCGTCGCACACGTTGAGCAGTTCACGGACCTGTTTCGTGTTGAGCCACGTCTCTTCCGCCGCACGCTGCATCTCCGCATCCAGCTCTTCCTGCCGGGCCGCTATCGTGCGCTGCACGATGGATTCGGCAAACATCTTAAGGTCGGTGGGCGTGACTTCCAGCTTCACGTTCGCGCCCTGTTCGACCAGACTTTCTATGGTTATCATAAATATCGGTTTTTGAATTTTGTGATGACCATCTTCAAAATTCCCTGATGCCCCGCTTCCGATGGCTTATAAAGAAAGCACCGCCGACCTTCGGGAAAAGGTTGACGGTGCAAAAGTATATGCGAATTGAAACGGATTGATATATAATGCCTTGTCTTGAATTGTCATGACCATTCAAGTCTGCATGACCACATGTAAAACGGCTTATTTTGCCTTATCCGGCGATAGTCCCTGCTTCATCATTAGCGATAATTTCATTGATTTCCTGCGCCAGTGACCGGAACAGTTCCCGGTTCTCGTCGCTCTCGATAAGAAATGCCATCTGGTCTTTCCGTCCTTGATGACATGCTTTGCCGTCTTCAGGAAGCCGACCGCCTGGCGTATGGCGCTCTCGCTTTTCAGGGAGGGAAGGTCGGGAAACTGCAACGACATGCCCACGCTGTACTCCTTCGCGGCGTGCATCCCGGCCACCAGCTGCAGGTCTTTCAGCACATAGAACGGGAGTGCCTGATGGACTGCGCTCGTGTTGATGGACACGAAACAGCGGATACATTGCATGACAGCCTCCTTCTTTTCGCATTTGAGATAATCCGCGAGAGCCGTTCCTGTATCTTCTTCTTTCCTGCTGTCCGCTGTGTCTGCGGTGCCGTGCCGTTGCCGGAGTCTGCCGCTTCTGTCGAGTTATTTCCGGTATCGGCATCACTATCACCCATCCCGTCCTTTACGGACTGCAATGCCCATTCTCCGATGCTGCCTTTCTCGATTGCGCCTTTCATGGCGAAATGTTTGTCCCAGTCCTCCTTTGTGCGGAAGCCGTTCTTTATGGACACTTCGATAATCTGGCGAACGACAATGGAACAGCCCATCCGCTCGGCATTCCCCGCCTTGGGATGTCCCGCCTGCCTGCTAACCATGTCCACCATTGCCTCGAAACTCTTGCCGTAATACAGCCAGCTCAATACAAGTGGAGCAGATAGAGTGACATGCCCGGACATGTCTCTAAAAAAGGACTTGACCTTGCCCCAGAAGGAAGACGGAGGAGTGGTTGCATCCTCTTCCCTTTGTTTCCTGTACAGCTCCACGATCTGCCCCGGTACAGCGTTATCCTTGAAATGCAGGCCGATGTTCCTGAAAGCGTCCGTGCTGTCGTCGCACCATGACATCTGCCATTCCTTTTTTGATTCCGGGCAGCTGTTTGAATATGGCACGGCATACGGCGAGGTACTGCATCTCGTTACCGTCCGCCATCATTTTCGCAAAGCGGCGGTATTCCTCCTGTGCGTGTCCTTCCACTGGAAGATGTCCGCCTTGAATTGTTCGTATGTCAACTTCTGCTCGTCCATATTCATATTGTATTATTACAGGTTGATATAAAAGGATAAGTGGAAAAGAGAGACTGTCAGTCCAGAAGGTTTACCAGCTCCTTCTTCATCTCGTCGTCAATCTTGCGGTACCGGGCAAAGGCACGGCTACCCTCAGAGTGTCCGGACATGGAGGCAATCAGGTTCGGGTCCTTGACCTGTCTGTATAGATTGCCAATGAAGGTCTTGCGTGCCGTATGGGTAGATGCGACCTCGTATAAAGGTCTTGCCACATCCTCCCTTGTCTTGGGGTCGAGGACTATGACCTTTCGGTCGATTCCCACGTATTTGAGAATCTCCTTTATTTTCTTGTTGTAGCCAAAATGCGAGAACCGGGGGAGCAGAGCGTTCTCCAGATCCTTGTAGCGTTCCAGTATGTCCCGTGCCTTTTGGTTGAGCGGCACACGCACTGTATTGGCATGTTCCATCTTCGTCTTCTGCGGGATATACTCCACGAAGCCGTCCACGATGTTGGCCTTGGTCAGCCTGTTCAGGTCGCTCACGCGGCATCCTATCAGGCACTGGAACATGAAGATGTCGCGATAGACCGGGTAGGTCGGTCCCATGCCGCTCAGGTCGGCATAGTACACCTTGTCCCGCTCTTCGAGGGTCAGGTAAAAGGGGTCACCGTACATCGGACGGGCAATCTGGTACTGGTCGAAAGGGTTGTTCCTTGTCAGCCCACGCTTGATGCACCATTTGACGACGGTGCGTATGCGATACAGGCTTCCCGACATGCTGTTCTCGGAACGCCTCTGCCCCACATCGCGAAGTTTCTCGTTCCGATAGAATACGGGATACATGGCCACATATTTGTGTTCCTCCTGCATCCACAGCTTGAAGTCCCGGATGTCGTCAGCCGTTACGGTGTCTATGCACAGGCGGAAGCCTCTCTGGTGCAACACCTCGTGCCGGAAACGCTCGTAGCGCAGCACCTTGTTGAGATTGTCGAGGTGGTGCTTTGCGGCTTTCGTCCGCAAGCGGGGTCTCGTCGATGTATTTCCGTATCTGGTACGAGAGCAGGTACTCGTCGGCCTTGTTGCCGCCCCCTCGCGTTGATGTTGGGATGGTGGTATTCCTCTATCAGCCCCTTGAGCCAGTTGCCGTCCACGCCACGGTGGTACTCTTTCGTGATGAGGTGGGTAATCTGCTGCACGTCCTTGTCGAAGGCCATCTTCTTCTCCTCCGACACCAGTGCCACGCGGGGCTTGTAGCCCTGCCGTTCCGGGCTCCAGTGGTTGGGGTTGATGGACAGTTCGCTCGCTGCCTTGATGTCCACGCCGCCGATGTCACGTACACGGAAATAGACACGTGCCTGGTCCGTGATGTTGTTCTTGGCGGCGGTCTTCCGGATGAATGCGGTCACTTTCATATATATCCTCCTTTCCGATTTAGTCTATCATTTCCACAAGCCTGCGCTTCATGTCATCGTCTATCGTACGGTAGCGGCTGAACGCCCGGCTGCCCTCCACGTGCCCAGACATGGAGGCGATGAGATTTGGGTCGGGAACCTGCCTGTAAAGGTTGCCCACGAAGGTCTTGCGTGCCGTGTGGCTGGTGGCCACCTCGTACAAGGGTTTCTGCACGGTGTTGTAGCCGTGCGTGTCAAGGATGGTCACCATACGGTCTATGCCGCAGCGTTTCAGCAGTTCCCGTATGCCGAGGTTGTAGGTGTGTATCTGCCTGAACGGGAACAGCCTGTCGGCACCCGCATCATACCGTTCCAGTATCTTCAACGCCTTCTCGTGCAGCGGCACCCTGACGGTCTTTGCCTGGCACTTTTTTGTCTTCTGCGGCATGTATTCCAGAAAGCCGTCCTTGATGTTGTCCCTCGTGAGACGGTAAAGGTCACCCACGCGGCAGCCGACATAGCAGTGGAACACGAAGATGTCCCGGATTACGGCCAGCTTCGGGTTGTCGCTCAAGTCCGCATCGTAGAGGATGTTCCTCTCTTCGGAAGTGAGGAAGAACGGGTCGCCGTAGGTCGGCTCCTTGCAGCCGTAAAGCACATAGACCTCGTTGTCGGAATACTTCATCTTCTTGCACCAGTGCAGGAAGGTGCAGAACAGGTTCATGGTGTTGATGACGGTCGTGCCGGAGAGTGACCTGGGACGGTGGTTGATGAGCGTGCGGGGAGCGTAGAAGTCTGGATATTCCTGCCGCAGCAGATGTTCGTTCACCACATAATCCCGGAAAGCGTTCATCTGCTCCAGCGTGACGGTTTCCACGAAGAGGGTGAAGTCCGCCTCGCCCAGTATCTTCCGGCGGTAGTCGTGGTAGCGGGTCATCTTGCGCTCGAAACGGACGATATGCTCCTTCGTCCTCTCCGCACCGTCGAACTTCTCCAAATACTCGTGGACACGGGCGAGAAGGTTCGAGTGGTCCCGCTCGAATGCCCGGGCTGGGTACAGCACATCCTCGATGACCTGTCTCATCCACCGGCTGTCCGCCTTGTCCGAGAAGGTCTTCTCAGCCCGCTCGATGATGGCGGCGATCTGTTCCGGCAAACGTTTCTGCTCGGCGGCAGGCACAGCCGTCGTTCGCCTGTAACATAGGCTGTCGGTGTCCCAGTACTTGTCCTGCACTTCAAGTGGGGAAACGACCTTTATGTCCACGTTCTTCTCCCGTACCCGGAAACAGATGTTCGAGGTGTCTGGGGAGCACTTTTTCAGATAGACGGTAACTTTCATCTGCGTTGTTTTTTCGGTTATGCGGCAAAGGTAAATAAATTCCCGTAAATGTTCCCATATATCCCGAAAAAACTTGCAACGGATTAAGACAAATTAAAAAGTTGTTCCCGAATCTGATACCGCATAAAACACAGTATATCAACGGCTATATTTGCACTTGTTTGGCTCTTTTTTTCATTTCAGGCTTTATCCGATTCCCTGAATATCATATATTGCAGTTCCACGCTTTCTGTTTTTATATGAACCACTATCGAGGTGCGGATAGTAAGATTTGAAACAACTTGTTCAACTTAAATAATCTTACTATGAAAAAAATCTTATTGTTATGCTGTACTCTGTTTGCCGCAACCATTTGTCTGGCAGCAAAAGAAGTGAAAATTACGGTTATTCCATCTGATGCCAAAATCTATATTGACGGGAATTATGCCGCAGATGGAATTACGACGGCTACACTTAAAAAGAAAGACGGCTTTATTGTCGTTAAGTTCGAACGAGAGGGATATGTAACTCTCGAAACAAAAATCTTTACAACGGACAAGCGTAAAGCCGTTTCTTACACGATGCGTCGTGATGCATTCTTTGATGTTTCTGTCGCATCGGGACTTGTCAACAAATATTTCTCAGTAAAAATATCGAAAGACCTTTACACGGTTGATGAAAGCGGAAAACGCAATACCGAACTTGCATGGAAAATGATTCATCAAGTGATTCTCAACTATTTTGATGAAATTCAGACAACGGATATGGCATCGGGGTTTATTCAAACCCCTTGGCTCTATAAGTCATTTCCCGAAGCGGATAAACAAATTCGCACTCGTGTTTCCGTCAAAGAAAGCAATCTTGGTGGCGATCTGACTTTCCAAATAAAAATATCTTCCGAAGTTGCCCCTCTAATTGCATCACAAAGGGATGAATCATTCCAAGAAATTGACCGCATTGTCAAAGATCTTGAACCAATGATTAGTGAATTTCAAGCCCGCTTGGGTAAATTGTAATAATTCTCTTTTTTATTAATTTCAAACAACTTAAACTTATGAAAAAACTTTTAGTTGCGCTTTTTGCGCTGGGAACGCTGACTGCTAATGCACAAACGTTCAAAGACACGTTCGATTCCAACTCGATGGGATGGACCGAAATTTCAGGTAAGGACGGGGAAGCCGTTATTAAAGAAGGTGTCATGCACCTTGAAGGCAAAAAAAGCGGTGGGCTTTCCCTGCTTGGAGGTGTAAAGGACGCTTCTGAAATCATGACGCATTGTTTTACTAACATTGATGTTCAAAAAAACTTTGAAATTAAATGCAAAGCAAATGTTAAAAAATCAATGAGAACAACATGGTCGGCATCGTTCTGGACTATTTGGATGATAGAAATTTCATGTTGTTTGCAATTGATGATAAGCAAGCATATTTTCTCCAATATAGAGATGGCGATTTGGTTGGTGCGGCAAAAAACTTACTGAAGGTCACGAAAAAAAGAACAATACTTCGGTAAAAATTTACCGCGCTAAAGTTAAACATTTGAAGCCGGCTATCCGGTTTCACTATATAAAAGTTCATTGAAATACTGTCAATAACTATCGCTTGAGCAAGCTGTAAAAGGTCTAGAAAAGACTCTGAAAAATTGTCTAAAATATTGATAATTAGGCAATAAAAGTATTGCATAAGTCGCTGATTATTAGTAACTTAGAGTATTCCACCACTTTAAGTTATGACATCCTCAAACCTACTTATGCAATACCAATCTGAGTGCTTCGAGGCCCTCAAATCAGTATCAAAGGTAAGCAAACCTTTTGAGAAAGTGCTTATGGATACGCTAAAACTCTTCATGGCAATTCCTGGCAAGGTCAATTTCCTTCAGATGGGTCGGTATGGTGAGTTCTCCGAACAGACCTACCGTAACAACTTCGAGAACGAGGCTTTCGACTGGTTTGCCTTTAACGAGTATCTCGTCAGAAAGGTTCTCAATGGAAAGTTTCTGGCCATCGCCGTCGATCCTAGTTTTCTTCCCAAGTCCGGAAAGAAGACGCCTTGATAGGATATAGCGGAAATTACTGGCTATGACCCGATGACAACCTTTTGGCAGGACTTCTCTATGGCAGACAAGTTCGGGAATGAAGCCATAGCTGACACATACAGAAAGGTTAAGGCAGAATGGAAAGATAACTACAAGCATTGGACAGAGCTGTGCCTTGTACTTAATCACAAAATTTGGCAATGGCACGAGCGGGACAACCAGAAAGCCACGCTCTATGACCGCCGAATGGCCAGACGAGCTGCAGGAGTATTACTTTCAAATAACGGATTAAAGCAATCGGTAGGACGGTGTGAAGTCTCCCCACTATAAACTCAAAACTATGACCGCTCAAGAAAAGATACAAAAAGTAACGGAAATATCCCAAAGCAAAGGCTGGAGTATAAGTGTGGATGACAAAAATAAATCAAATATTCAGTTCGACTTCCAACGCTATACCAACTATGGGCAGGATTTTAATTTCAGTGCCGAAATGAAATGTGAGGACATTGATACCCTCATTGCTGACATGGAACAATATTTCGAGGGTTTTGACCCGGATTACGAAGCCTATCTATGGATTGGAAATGATGGGCACGGTAAAAATGGCGCACCTTACCACATCAAGGACATTGTATCGGATATGGAGGAAGCGGAAAAACAAATACACGACTTGTTGGAAGCACTTGAGACAGAATTTATCTAATGCGCATGATGATGATTTATAAGACTAATTCCAAAATGAGCTTATTTTGCTGTTATACAACAAATACTAAATGTAGTATATACTAAGGTTAGTAAAGTAGGATATTAGGAAATATCCCATCAGAAATGATAGAATGCACTACATTTAGTCAATCAGTATTTTAGTATAGTAGTAGATGCTATAATACTAAAATATACAAAAGTAGTAAAATAGTATACACTAATAATAGTAAATACTAAAAATAGTATTATCTTTGTATCAGATATAAAGACACGAAATTATGACAAAAATAATCGCAGTTTTGAACCACAAGGGCGGTGTCGGAAAGACAACTACCACCATCAATCTTGCTGCCGCATTGCAGCAGAAGAAAAAGCGTGTACTGCTCATCGACATGGACGGTCAGGCAAACCTCACGGAATCCTGCGGTCTCTCCATCGAAGAGGAACGGACGGTGTACGGAGCGATGAAAGGCGAATATACCTTACCGGTATTCGAGTTGGAAAACGGTCTTTCCGTTGTACCGTCCTGCCTCGATTTGTCGGCGACAGAATCCGAGCTTATCAACGAGCCGGGGCGGGAATTAATACTAAAAGGGCTGATTGCAAAATTGCTTGAAACCCGTAAATTCGACTATATCCTGATTGACTGTCCGCCCTCGCTGGGTTTGCTGACACTGAACGCCCTCACATCGGCGGATTTCCTGATTATCCCGGTACAGGCGCAGTTCCTCGCCATGCGCGGAATGGCAAAGATTACAAATGTGGTCGGGATTGTCAAGGAACGTTTGAACCCAAACCTAAATATCGGCGGCATTGTCATCACCCAGTTTGACAAGCGCAAGACGCTCAACAAAAGTGTGGCGGAACTAATCAGCGAATCGTTCTGCGACAAGGTATTCAAGACCGTCATCCGGGACAATGTATCATTGGCCGAAGCTCCGATAAAAGGCATGAATATCTTTGAGTATAACAAGAACAGCAACGGGGCAAAGGACTACATGGAGTTAGCAAAAGAAGTGTTGAAATTAAAATAAAAACGATATGGGCAAAAGTGATTCATTGAAAAACGGCATGAGAAGCGGACTGGACGGCTTGCTGTCATCCACCGGGAAGTCCACGCAAAAGAAAGAACCTGCACCGGTCAAAACGGAAAAAGAGCCTGCTGTACATTGCAACTTTGTCATAAACAAAAGTATTCATACCCGGATGAAGTACCTCGCCATCGAAAAGAATATGTCTCTACGGGACATCGTGAACGAGGCGATGAAAGAGTATTTGGAAAAGCACGAGAAATAACCGGTACGGCGGTTGTAGTCCCCATCCGATATACCTTTTATAGCATACCGCTATCTTATGGGCACGTCCACAAGGTAGCGTTTTTCCTGTTTATACCCTCCTGGGTGTTCTCCTGTTCTATTACCTCTTATAACCGCATGGTTGTATTACTTTTTTATTTATTCCACTTGCCGCTTGTCCGGCCTCGTTCCTGCCATCGCCGGTTGGTTTTCCAGACGCAAATTTGGACTGCCGCGCTTGATTTCACCGCTTTGAAGTGCATTTCTCGTAAAATTCTTCCTTCCTGCGAAAGAGTAATTTTCCGGAAAAAGCGTTGAAAATAGCTTGTTCGTCAGTCCCTTGAAGCATCTGTAAATCCCAAGCGGTTCAGGCAGAGAAAAGAACCGAAAAAAGGGAAAATAAAAAAATCAAATATCAACCAATTAAATTTTATGATTATGGCAACAACAGCAGTTCAAGCAGTAGAGAAGAACATCACATCGGTAGCATTGGCAGACATTCAGCCGAGTAACTACAACCCACGTAAGAACTTTGACGAGACAAGCCTTGCGGAACTTGCCGAGAGCATCCGTCAGCAGGGAGTGCTTCAGCCTATCGGTGTGCGCCCTATTGCGGACAACCGTTTCGAGATTGTATTCGGAGAACGCAGATACCGTGCTTCCCTCATGGCTGAATTGGCGGAAATTCCGGCTATCGTCATGGAAATTTCAGACGAGACAGCCGAGGAAATGGCGATTACCGAGAACCTGCAGCGTAAGGATGTGACCCCGATTGAGGAAGCCAACGCCTACCAAAAGCTCATAGACAGCGGTCGCCACGATGTACAGTCCTTGACCGTGCAGTTCGGCAAGACGGAGGCATATATCCGTACACGACTTAAATTCGTTTCCTTGATACCCGAAATCGCTTTGCTGTTGGAGCAGGACGAAATCACAATCAGCGTGGCAAGTGAAATCTGCCGTTATGGGGAAGAGATACAGCGTGAGGTGTACGACCAACATCTGAAAGAGGGGGTGCAGTACAATAGTTGGCGAGGCATGAAAGCTTCCGAGGTGGCACAAAGCATCGAACGGCAATACACCGCAGACCTCAATCGCTATTCATTCGACAAAACCCTTTGTCTTTCATGCCCTCACAATACCAATAATATGATGTTGTTCTGTGAGGGTGGTTGCGGAAATTGCGCCAACCGCGCTTGCTTGGTGGAAATGAACACATCGCACCTTACCGAAAAGGCTATGCGGCTCATGGAACAGCACCCTGCCGTTCCCCTCTGCCACGAAAGCTACAATTACAATGAAGCTGTCATCGACCGACTTACCGCTATGGGCTACGAAGTGGAAAGCCTTAAAACCTATGCAACGAAATACCCCGAAAGCCCCCAAGCACCTCAAAAAGAGGATTATGATACCACCGAGGAATACGAGGATGCAGAAAAGGATTACGGGCAGGAATTGAACGGTTACACCGAAAAATGCGAAGCAATCCGCACCCGAAGCGAAGCAGGAGAAATCTCCCTCTATCTCCGTATTGAGAGCAACGACATTACACTGTGCTATGTTGCAAATACCGCTACCACCGTAAACGGTACAGCAACCGAAATGCCGCTTTCACCTATCGAGAAGTTGGAAAAGCAGGACAAACGCAACAAGGAGATTGCCCTCGAAAAGACCGTTGAAGACACCAAAAAGCGGATTTTAGAGGTCGATATGTCAGAGCGCAAATTTGGACAGGACGAGGAGAAAATGGTGTATTTCTTCCTGCTCTCCTCACTCCGCAAAGAGCATTTCAATGAGGTGGGAATTGAAGATAAAGGTTCTTATTACTACCTTACGAGCGAGGACAAAATGCGCATCATCGAGAACCTTACCGCCAAGCAGAAAGCCGTTATCCGCAGGGATTATCTGATTGCCAATTTCAAGGACGCATTCGGTAACAACGCCACAGCCTCCCTGTTGCTTGGCTTCGCCCAAAAGCATATGCCCGAAGAACTTGCCAATATCCAAGACGGATATAATGAAGTGTACGAAAAGCGGCACCAACGCATTAAGGAAAAAAAAGCCGCTTTGCAGGAACAAGCCACGCAGGAAGCGGAACAACCCGATGAACCGCAACCCGAAGCGGAAGCACAGACCGAACCGCAAACGGAAGAAATAGCTGCCTGACAAATGTTGTTGTCATAACGAATAGGGGGGGGGAAATCCGCCCTCTATTCATTTTTGTATGCTCCGGACAAAGGACCCAAGTACCTCTTTAACTTTCTGACGAACCCGTCACCACCCACCCTTCCTCCATTCATAGCTTTCGTTTCCTCTCTTTTTTACCATTTTCAACTTCCCTTTTATAGCGTTTCCCCAGCTTCATTCCCTGTCAGCCCCGGTTTGGTTTTATCAGATGCAAAGGTCGGCCGTCGCGCTTGATCCGGCGGCTTGAAATGTATTTCCTGCAAATTCTTCCTTCCCTCAGAAAGAGTAATTGGCAGGAAAAGCCTCCCGTATGAAGCTGTACCGACAACCGTTTACCGCATCTATAAAATCCCAAAGCGGTTCCGACAGAAAGGAATCGAACGGAGGGAATAAAAAACAAATCATTAAAATTCAAGATTATGGACAACATCAAGGAAAGCAAGGAGTACCAGCTCGCCAAAGACTGGGAAAGAGCAGTGAACGATTACGGCTTCAATCCCAAACGGTTTGCAGCCGCTATCCCCGAAATGCACCCCACGCTGCAGCAAAGCCTTTACAGGTTGGTAAAGGAGTGTATCGTGGTCATGGCAGACGAGACACGCAATTACGATGACCGCAACCGTGCATCGCACGAAGAAGCGAAGTGTATCATGGAATACCTCAAGGCAAACGGGAGACATATCCCATTAAGATAACAGGCGTATGAAAACGAAAGAACTACAATTTGACGGCAATATCTACATCTGCCGTATCGTGAAATCCAACGAAGGTGAAGAACTACTTATCGGCTCTACCGCTCTGCTCGATGCACTTCATCCGGGCAGTTTCGAGGACGAGAGCGAAGGTTTTGCAAGTAAGGAAGCCGAACAAATATATGACGAGGTTTTCTTTTTCGCCGATGCGAAGACCCTCAAATTACCGGACGATGAACTCATCACGGAATTAAAAGAGGATAACCCCGAATGGTTCAACTAACATAAATCAATAATCATATTAAAAATCAAAGTTATGGATAAAGAGTATGTAATGCACATCGCACAGACCATCAAAGAACAATTACTGTCATTTACCCCCATACCCGTCTTTATGTCGTGGGGAGTCAGCGAATTTGTCGCTACGGTATTCCAAGAATTACCGGCACTGCGGCTGAAAGTAAACGGACGGTTACACGCCGGATATGTCGTTATCGCTCTCAACGGCTCTGATTACTACGAGGTCTATCTACTGAAAGAAGATGATAGCAATGCAAAGTGTGTCAATGAAGAAGTCTGCTTCGACGAACTGGGCGATGTTATCGACCGGGCTATCGAAAGCGGTACAGACAAGGAGGAATACGATAAATTCTGCGACCGGCAACTTGCCGAACTTTTAAGCGGTACACGAGCTTAAATAAGCGAACTACCATATAAATAACACTGCCCCCATTTTCACGCGGGCAGTGTTATTTGTATGAGGTTGGATGCGTCCAAGCCGCAATATCCTATTATAAACTTACTTTTGAAATTCTTGTTCCACTTTTACCGTTACATACATCTGGTTACGGCTTGTGGGATTGTCCGGCTCCGTCATTTCCAATACCCCTGCACCAATCATCGGATTGATATAGACCTCCATAAGATTTTCCCTATCTTTCAATCCTAAATGTTGCAAAATATCAGATAGGGATTGCGGCTCAACACAGAACTCCAAGATTTGCTCTTTTCTCAAATCCTGCTTGCGAGGTTTTCTTGTCGGGTTTTCATCCCTAACTGCAAGGTCAGCACAACATAGTCCGGACGTGTTTCCTCGGCTACAGTAGGAAGCGGCCAACCCAAAGACTGCCAACCGCTCACAATCTTATCCACACCGCTACCGGCTTTCTCGGCACGCCCCAGACACATGAACATCTAAGTGAGTAGATTGGCAGCAAAGCGAGTGCAGGAAACCGGAACGCTAAAAATACCGAATAAGACCCACACGGCACTATAATATGTTGGCATTCTGCCCTGTATATCCCGTATTTTTCGTACCTTTGCGGCACAAAAACGTATGTATATGGAACAACAAGTTATCCCATCGGATTATACACAATATGCAGAGGCAGTAGAGATAATCAAACATGCCATCGAACGCTGCCGGTATAGAAGTGCGGCTGCGGTCAACAAAGAAACTCTCTCGTTGTATTTTGGAGTGGGGAAATTCGTGTCTGAAAATTCCCGCATCGGCTGTTGGGGTACTAAAGCATTGCCTACCATATCAAAGCTCCTTCAACGGGAGTTGCCCGGTCTGCACGGCTTTTCTGAATCGGGGTTGAAACGGATGCGCTCATTCTATGAGGAATGGAGGACGTTTTTAATTCGTCCAACAGTGTTGGGCGAATTGGAAAACCATTCGTCGGAAAAGGGTACGGCTTTAATTCATCCAACAGCGTTGGGCGAATTGGATATTGACGAGCATCTACTGCTGCAACTTATCGGGCAACCGGTCAATACCGGAATTCAAGAAGTTCCATTAAATGATTTGATGAATTTTTGTGATTCTAACACAATTGTGGTCGGAGGAGCAGATAATCGAGAGGGAGATTTGTATGCAAATGGAATAGCTCAACAGGTAGGAATGCCATTTATGTCTATTGGGTGTTGGGAAAGAGCTTTTGCTGGAGAGATATTTTATTGCTTACCTACAGGAATGCCTACATATAAAGATTTTATGGAAGTTGCAGGTCATATGTCTGCGCGTGTGAATCAAAATCGAAGATTTTATACGACTGAGGCAGAACTCGAAAAAGTGTCATTTGAACCAGGAATATCTGTTGATATAAACTTTGTCACGACAATTGCAGTGAAATTAGCCATCGATTTACTCAATCGAGATAACGAATGTTATACTCAAAGATTATTGCCTCATTTGACACAATACACCTTGGTATGCAACACTAATAATACCAAAGTTGGTGGAGAGATGGCGGAGATATTTTCATACCCTCTTCAAGTGACAACAAGTATAGTTGTCCCATATTCAACCATAAAATTTTGTTTTATGTTAAAATCGTTTTTGTAAAGAGTAAATAACTCTCTTAGCTATTGTTTCGAAGTTCCGTGAAAATCTTTACGGCTTCTACGGCGGCACGGACATCATGCACTCGGAGGATGTCGGCACCTCGTTCGAGGGCGAGGGTGTTGAGAACTGTCGTGCCGTTGAGGGCTTCATCGGCAGAAGAATCAAGTAATCGCCAAACCATGCGCTTTCTTGAGATGCAAACGAGAAGTGGCAGATTGAATGTGTCCTTAAGCTGCTGTTGGGCAGAGAGTAATGAGTAGTTGCCGGCGATGATATCCTTTCCAAAACCGTAGCCGGGATCAAGAATGATATCCTTTACTCCGATTGAGTTGAGGACCTTGATTTTCTTGAGGAAGACAGAAACTGTATTCTCAAGATCCGCTTGAAGCGACATTAATATATAAGGTACTTGCAATCTGGCAACTTCAAGAAGAATGTCCGAAGGCTCATTCTCATTCGCGTCAACATCCACTTTCGCATTTTCGTTGGAGGTATTGTTGTAGTAGCCACGTCCTTCTGAAATGTCGTTTATGATATCTGCTCCGAATTCCTCAACTGCCATACGGGCTACTGATGGACGGAAGGTGTCAATAGACACGAGGGCATCTGGCTGCTCTCGACGGACAATGGCGAGTCCGTTACGCATACGGAGAAGTTCTTCTTCCTCGCTGACATCAGCAGAACCAGGGCCAGTAGAGAAGGCACCAACATCAATGATTTTGCCTCCTTCAAGGATTATCTGATTGGTACGTTCTGCTATTTCCTGTTCTGTCTGCTTGCGACTTCCTGCATAGACACTATCTGGAGTCACATTTAGTATTCCCATTACCTGTGGGGTTGATAAGTCTAATGTCTTGTTATGAACTGATATCTGCATTTTGGCATTAATTTTTGTTCCACTCCACAAGCACCAAAGGTGCGTTTTCATTTTGTGCGTGGGAATTTCAAATGCAAAGGTAGAAAAAATGTTCTACAAACTTGCGTTAATTTCTGATAAATATTTGCAAGAACGTGAAATTTTCAGTAATTTTGTGCACAATATGAAAGATGAAGAGTTCTTCCTGCAAAAATTGCAGCATCATGACATAAAGCCGACAGTCAAGCGGAACATCCTGCTCGTCCCGGAATGTCATAAAGCTATTGAGTGTAGCAGTATAGGTTTCCGATGTTCGGACTTTTCCCAACTGTTTCAGTTGAGCTATGACACCATGCATAAAGGTAAAGAGAGAGGACTCCTTGGTCAGTTTATGGAACATGGTGATCACGTCGTCAGCTGTGAAGCGACGACGCTCCGTTTCCAACGAGCGGACAACCTTTTCCAGACGAGCCACGTCCCATGCCAGACGTTCTTGAATACCCAACAGAAGGTTAGAACGATTACCATTTACGATAACGCTTTCCGCCTCTGCATCCCATTCCTCTGCAAAGACCTTGTAATCTGTATTCAACTGACGGACTACTCGGTTGTGGATAATCTGGAAATAGAGACCTCCCTCCTTGCCATCCACTGTGGATGGTCTGAACTTTATCATTATTGATGTCATATTCATACCCTAATTGCTTGCTTCTTTATCTGGTCAGCTCCCCTTACATCGATAGATGGCTGGGGTATTAGGCTGCCCCTCCCTACTTTTGAGTGGACAGAGGCAAGCCTCTTATGCATATCCTTCTTTGTGTGAAGTCGCCAGCTGTCTTTCATTTTGAATATTGTTGTTCGAAGAACCATAAAAGTCATAGAAACCCTAAAAGCTTGCTGTTTTATCTGGCTAGTTTCCCCGACATCGATAGTAGGCAGGGGTATTAGGCTACCCCTCCCTAATATTGAGTGGACAGAGGCAAGCCTCTTATGCATATCTGTCCAGACATGATGTTGCCAGATATTTATCATTTTGAATATCGTGTTTCGAAGAACTATCAAAGTCATATAAACTATAATTGCTTGCTATTTTATCTGGTCAGCCTCCCAAGCATCTACAGGTGGGTGGGGAATTAGGCTTCCCACTACTTGAAAAATGTGGCATCGGCAAGCCGATTTTACACGCTTGATATTACCCTCTGGTATCGGCTCCGATATTCATGGCCTGCCATGTGTGAGAATAGTTTAATGCCAGATACTGTGACCTCTGCTTGCAGATTTATGTGGTCAGTCCACCGCCCGATGAAAATCGGAACGGGTAATGAGCTTCCCGATGCTTGTTTTATGTGGCAAGCATCGGGCAAGCCCTCTACTTCATAGCTACATTGCCTTCATCCACTCCTTGTCACGCAGATAGACATATAGATAGGAACGTAAACTCAGGTCACCTTGCAATCGCTGGGTATGTGCGAATGCAGCCGTTCGCTCACTTTCGCTAAGCTGCTGCCATACGCCAAAGGCTTGCGATTCGTTGTTGCCAACCTTCTTGTAGATGACCTTCAATCGGTCAAAGGAGGAGGTGACATCGCTAGCATTGATACCGTCAATACTGGTTGCATTGTCGGATTCTGTTGAATGGATGCCATCGTTAGATTGCTCAGAATCATCTGGAATGTCAACAACATTAACGCAATCAGCGTTGGATGATGCTATAGCTGGGTCTGCAATCGCTTTGGGGGAAGGTGAAGTAGTTGCGCTCGCTACATTCACTTTTTTTGAAGGTTCAACAATAGGGTCAGTTTGCCAGCTGGACTTGTTCGGCTTGCGCTTGTGCGATGCAAGGATTGCAGCATTCTGCTCCTCATCCGTCAAAGGGATGGGATTCTTGCGGTTCGCTTCCAGCCATTTGTCAATCTCGTCAAGATAAATGACCCATCGCTTGCCGGGTTTGGAGCCAGGGATTTCCCTGTTTGCGAGTTTCTGATAGATGGTCGCAAGGGGAATGTTGGTGTACTCGGCAACCTGCTCTGGCGTGACAGGGCGGTGTCTGTTCTCTCGCTGCTGAGTTGGTCTGTTCTGAAGGTTCAGCAGTAACGCCTTCATGCCCGATACTTCATCCCGAATTTATAATAAAACACACAAAGCATGACAACCGTACTGTTTTAATTAGAGCATTCAAGTTTACGACAAACGAAGACGGTAATTATCATACACAATATCCATAAACCAACAAAACAGCTTGCCATTTTCCATAACAATGCGTTCTGGAATAGATAACTGTTAGCTGCAATTATGCAAGCAAAAAAAGCAGACAGAATAATGACTATTAATATCATGCACCAGAAATTAATCCTATAAATTTATGGAAAACAAGTAAGGGAATGGAAGTTCCGTTGCCGCATGGATGCAGGTGAAGGACCTTCTCTTTTAACCTTGGATACGCCAATGCACGCCAACGGAAGACTCTGATATTATCTGTTTGGAAAGGATATAGGATGTGCGTTACTTTGTCGCATATTCAGAATCTTAAAAAGAATTTTAGTATGGAACTGACAATTATTGAAACAAGCGCGTATTAGGAGTTGAGAAAGCTGGTCAGCACGCTGGTCGTACAGATGGGCGACTTCCAGAAAAAGATTGCCCCGCCTGCGCCGGACAAGTGAATGGATGCGCAGGACGTATGTGATGGACTTATGCCCAAACACTTTCTGAAGAGTTTCCAGCAGCATCCCCTTGAGTATGGCCAGAACGGCAAATGCGTGGCGTCCGATGTGCGGGGTGACCTCGCCCCGGAGTTGCATTTCCTGCCTATGATTCCAAGACTGAGCCGCATGGCATTGTATTCACCTACAGGGAAGACACATTCGGGGGAGTCTTTCTTTTCATCCACACCTCTGTATTTTTCAATCAGTTCGATAGCAATGGGCAATAATTTCACAACGTATGCCACTCCCGTTTTTATACGGTTGCCCATAAGCCATGTACCGCCGTCGGAGTCGGTATGGATATTATCGTATGTTATGGCTTTCAAGTCCACATAGGAAAGACCGGTGAAGCACATGAACAGGAACATGTCGCGCATGGCACGCTGGCGTTTGTATTTCAGTTCTACATGGATCATCCTTTGCAGTTCCTCTTCTGAAAGGAAGGAACGCCTCTTGTATTCGGGCATACACTCGAATGATGCGAACGGATGAACCCGTATCCAGCCTTTTTCCTGCGCGATATACATCAGCCACTTCAAGGTATTGACACGCCCGAAGACAGTGGAGTTTGCCAAAGCGCATGTACCGAGCATCCAGTTGTAGTAATCCTCGATGAATGATTTCTCAAGTTCTTCGATGACAATATCCTCTGCATTCTTCTTGCTTTTCATGAAAAGCAGGAGACTCTTGTAATCGGCAACCAGACCGCAGTAGGTGCTTTCGGCTTTCTCTATGCCGATTTTCTTTTTATACGGTTCCAGCTGTTCCCTGAAAAGGTTCATAAGGGTGTGGCATTCCTCTGAGAAGCCGACATAGCGGTTATAGACTTTCTTGGCTGTAACAAAACTGTCGTGGTCGCAGACGTACTGGTAGTGCCTGGTGATTTGCGCCTTGATATTGTCAAGCTCCTGATTGAGTGTACGGGCCTCCTCGGACTTGCCTTTGGCCCGGTTGGTTTTGACGTCCCACAAAGCGAGGGACACTTCTTTCTTACAACTGAAACCGGCTTGGGTTCCATTGATGGTGATACGGCCCATAATCGGTGTCTTTCCGTTTTTTACAGACTGTTTATTCTCAAAACACTTAGCTATACATGGTCTGCGATAAGCTAAGAGAGATTCCCCTTACACAAAAAAGCATGGCATCTCCTTGTCGTATCTCGCCTTTATACTTTTATGTATAGTAGTCTACCGGATCGAATGAACAAGACCTATCCCATACATAAACCAATTTAGACTGCTATGTTATTTTTGAGGAAGAAGATGGAATGAGACCAGATACCCTCTTTAAGGCTGACTGTAAGTCGATTAAATGTAGAAAAAGATTGCTTTTGTCACAAGTAAAGTGTATATTTGCATTGAAAGAATCGTTCTTTGACAGAGGCAAAAGAAAACAGAATATTGTAATTCGCTCGTTTCTAAATCGTTACCTGATATTAATTAAACAGAAATAACTGTTTAATTTTCAATTAGATAGAGATTGTATGATGTTTCGCCACGTGCATTGTCGGATTGAATGACAATCCAGCATGTCTGGCAACATGCCGCAAGGACATGTTCATCGTCTTATAGTAGCGTTTGATCGGAAAGACCTTATTACCTTCCAGATGCAGATTTTTATAACGGTCGTAGATCATTTCAGCAACGGGAAGGAGTTTGACACGGAATTGTGTACCTGTCTTTTGCCGCTTGTCGATGATCCAATAATCCCCATTGTCGTCTGTATGAATATCGGCATGGGTCAGCTTTGCTACGTCCGAATGGCTCAGGCCCGTAAAAGCGCAGAAGACGAAGGCATCCCGGTTAATGCCCGTTCGGTAGTTAGGAAGTTCGACGTCCATCACGGCCTGCAATTCCGAAGCGGATAAATAGCGCCGTTCGGCGTATTTAGGCCTGACATGGAACCCTGCAAAAGGATCGACGAGAATCCAGCCGTTCTTATAGGCCGTATAGGTCATCAGACGCAGTTTCTTGACTCCGGCACAGATCGTCCCGGAAGCAAGACCCTTTACCGTGGAGAGGTAGACGACGAACTTTTCGATAAACTCCCGCTTCAGCTCTTTGAACGGAATGTCCTTTACATGGTATTCGTATTCGAGGAAAGCGGCAAGACGCCTGCGACGCAGACAGTAATCCTCATAGGTGGAATAAGCGCGGTCTTTGCCCACACGCTTGCGGAACTCCGCAAGATATTCGTCGAAGGTCTGTAACAGCAGGCGGCAATCATCGCCCATACCGAGGAAGGCGTTGCGGACCTTTTCGGCCGTTATGTATGAATCCCGGTCGCAGAGACGCTGATACTGTTTGCCGATATTGGTCTTGATATTCTCCAATTTCTCGTTGATGCGCTGCGATTCGAGACTTTTGCCGGAAGCTTTGTTGGCTTTGGCATCCCAGAGGGAGGAACGGACGGTGAGTTTGCAGCTGAATTGCGACATCGTGCCGTTGATGGTGATACGGCCCATGACGGGAACCTGACCCGATTTTTCGGACTGCCTTTTCACATAGAAAAGGACTTTGAAAGTGCTGCGTTGCATAATAACTTGAACTTTGAGGATTTGTTAAACGTTAAGTCAAGTTATTTGTTATGCGGAAATTCGATGCAATAAACTGAAAACTACTGCCTTAAATGCAAATCAAAGCATTTCGGGCAGGTAACGGATAAGTAACACAACTCACCGTTAAACCTGCCCGATTTTGCTTTTTTATTGCTCGGAGCATATGCAGAAGAGAGAATTAAATACTTGCAAACAAGATATTTACTCTTTTCTGCACTTTCTCTTACCTACAAACCCCCGGCCTTTGATGGCCGGGGCGTATATGGTGCAGAACACCGGAGGACTAGTCCTCGTCGCGGTACATGTTCTCCACGTAAATGGCGTGCTGCTTCGCCACGCGCTTCGCGATCGAAGGCTTGGTGAAGTACTGGCGGCGGCGCAGCTCCTTCAGGACGCCCGTGCGCTCGTATTTACGTTTGAACTTCTTCAGGGCGCGCTCGATGTTTTCGCCCTCTTTTACCGGCATGATAATCATAATATTCTACTTTTTTATTGTTTTTAATTCTTTCGTTTACTTAAAATCCTCCGGGGCGCATATCTTCCGATACCTTTCCCCCTTGCAATGTCGCTTCGTCTACTCGTCGTCAGGTCCGCTTCGGGCACCGAACCGCAGATAGGGAACCAGCCGTGCTGCCTCCTCGCGGGTCATTATGTCGTCTTCGATCAATTCCTCAGCGGTACTCCAACCTCCTTTCAACTGTCTTCGTTTAAGTAATTTCCGAAGGGTCTGCGGCGGAATGTACGGATGCCGTCCCAACTCTTTCGGGCTTGCAAAGTTAATATCAATTTTCCGAATTTCACAACTATCGCAGTAAATTTGTTTCAAAATTTTCTCATAATTGCGTTCCGTGACTCCCGGAACCTCTGCGAGTTGCTCCGCGCGGAGGAATCCGCCGAGCCGGTCGCGGTAGCCGATAATCGAGACGACGGTCTTCTCGCCGATGCCCGCCACGCTCCTCAGCGCGGCCGAATCGGCCGTGTTGATCTCGACGGGAACGTCGATCGGTTCCGCTTTGCGTTCGGGGAAGATGACGTAAGGTTCGAGCGCCGATGCGACCGAATCGCTCACCACATAGCACGCCCGCAGCTCCTCCATGTCGTAAATGCCGCTCAGGTCGCGCCACCGGACAAAGGCTTCGGCTTGCCGTTTCGACAATGCGCCGATGGCCCGCAGGTAACGCGCGCTCACCGTGTCGATGCGGAACGGCGCGGGCGGCATCGGCTCGGAGACGACGCGCCCCGTGCGGTACTCCTGCGGAGCGATGGCATACTTGCGCCCGATGCGTATGTAGGGCTCCAGCCGGTAAAAGAGCGAATCGCTGATGCCGTAACAGAGCGTCACATCTTCGGGAATACGGAAAATCTTGCCTGCGGCGCGGTATTTCAGCAGGCTCACGGCTTCGTGTTTCGTAAGCCCCAGCCGCCGCAGGCCGTCGTAATCTACGGTGTTCGGATCGAAGGGCTGCATGATGACCGTATCGGCCCGCTCCTCCATTTCGGCTTCGACCCGCAGGGCCGCCGCGGGATCGGCCTTCGGACGCACGAGGACGATGCCGAGGACCAGCAACCCGGCCAGCGGCAGAAAAACCGCCACGGCCCGAATCTCACGTTCTGTAAAAAACTTTCCCATATGCAGAGACTATTTACATACCGTCCGGCAAATGCCGGAACCTACCACTGCGCACCGCCGGAGAGCAGCAGGCGGCGGTAACGCCGCGAGGGCGACTCCACAAAAGCACCCAGCCCGTACTCCGTCCAGCGGCGATCGACCAGCCCGACGGTCGCTTCCGACGCCGTCACGACGTTGGGAAACCGCGCCGGATTGCCGCCCTCGCCGGGCCGTTTGCTTCGCGCGTCGATCACGAGCGTCGCCCCCTCCGTCCGCACGTCGCGCCGCGGATCGGTATTGGCCGCCGCGAGCCACAACAGCTCTTCGGGCATCAGCTCCGCCGCCGCGGGGTCGAACAGCACGAAATATCGCACCCCCTCAGGGGTTCGAACCCCGGCCCCCGGTTCCGCGAAGGCAAGCGCCGCGCCCCACTTTTCGAGCAGATCGGTGCGGCAGCCCTCCGGCAGCCGCGGCGCGGATTGCGCAGAAGACGCCGAGTCCGGCGCAAGGCCGGCCGCCGTGGCGTCTATTGCAATTTTACCGCCGAAGCCGGGCGTCGCCGTAGCATGGTCCAGCACATCGAGGATTCCCTCGCTGCGAACGAGGTCGCGCACGGGGTCGATCCGCCGCAACAGCCGCGCCAGCGCATCGAAATCGCGCACGTCGGTACCCGACGGCACGACGAGCAGGTATTTGTTGAACATCATCTGTCCCGCGCCCCACAACGACTGGGCGACTTTCACGGCCTGCCCCTCGTAACGGCGGTCGATCGAAACGACGGCGACGTTGTGGGCCGTACCGGCTTCGGGCATCGTCAGGTCGCGGACTTCGGGCTGCAGGGCCATGCGGATCGGAGCGAGAAAGATCCGCTCCGTCGCGCGGGCGATCCATGCGTCCTCCTGCGGCGGAATGCCGACGACCGTAGCCGGATAAACCGCATCGCGTCGGCGGGTCAGGGCCGTGACATGGAAAAGCGGATAGCGGTCTTCGAGCGAATAGAAGCCCGTATGGTCCCCGAAAGGCCCCTCGACCGCCTTCTCTTCGGCCGGATCGACATAGCCCTCGATCACGAAGTCGCAGTCGGCCGGAACATAGATATCGTTGGTAACGCACTTCACGAGTTTCACCGGACGGCGGCGCAGGAACCCGGCCAGCAGGTATTCGTCCATGTTGTCAGGCATCGGAGCCGTCGCGGCGTAGGTATAGACGGGATCGCCGCCCAGCGCGACCGAAACGGGCATCCGGCGGCCCAGACGCTTGTAGGCGTCGTAATGGCGCGCTCCGGTCTTGTGAACATGCCAGTGCATACCCGTCGTACGGTCGTCGAAGACCTGCATGCGGTACATGCCGACGTTGCGCACGCCCGTTTCGGGATCGACCGTATTGACCATCGGCAGGGTCACGAAGCGGCCACCGTCCGCAGGCCAGCATTTGAGGACCGGAAGCGCGGAGAGCGCCGCCTCGGCGCCGGTCAGCACGACCTGCTGGCACGCGCCCCGGCCCGACACGGTCCGGGGAAACCAGCGCACCATCTCGGCCAGCATCGGCAGGGCGCGCAGTTTGTCTGAGAGCGAATTGCGCGGCGCGGCTGCCTGCTTCAGCAGGACGTCGATACGCTCCGAAAGTTCATCGAGCGTTCCGACGCCGAGCGCCAGCGCCATGCGGCGTTCGGAGCCGAACAGATTCGTCAGCACGGGAAACGCCGTGCCGGTATTTTCGAACAGCAGCGCCTTGCCGCCGCCCGGCGTCTTGGAGATGCGGTCGGTAATCTCGGCGATCTCCTCCACGGGCGATACGGGCGCCCCGATCCGGACCAGTTCACCCTCGCGCTCCAGCCGCGCGATATATTCATTCAGACTCCGGTACATGCTCCAATGCCTTTTTTACCGATCCGTAACGCAGCAGCAGTTCGCGTGCCCGCGTCTCGTCCAGCCCCGAAGCTTCGGCCACCATGCGCGTGCCGCGGGCCACGAGTTTGTCGTTCGTGAGCTGCATATTGACCATGCGGTTGCCCTCGACGCGGCCCAGCCGGATCATCACGGCGGTCGAGAGCATGTTGAGCATCAGCTTCTGGGCCGTGCCCGCCTTCATGCGGGTCGAGCCGGTCACGAATTCGGGACCGACGACCGCTTCGAGCGCATACTCCGCTTCGGCCGCCACGGGCGAGGCGGGATTGCAGGTTATGGAGCCGGTAAGCAGTCCGTGTCTCCGCGCCGTGCGCAGGCCGCCAATCACATAAGGCGTCGTTCCCGATGCAGCGATGCCGATCAGCACATCCTTCCCGGTCGGAGCGTAAGGCGCCATATCGCGCCACGCACCTTCCATGTCGTCCTCGGCATGCTCCACGGCCCGCCGCAAAGCCCCGTCACCCCCGGCGATCAGGCCGATCACACGGTCGAACGGCACGCCGTAGGTCGGGGGCAGTTCCGAAGCGTCGGTGACGGCCAGCCGGCCGCTCGTGCCCGCACCGATATAAAACATGCGCCCGCCGCACTCCATGCGCTCGACGATGCGTTCGACCAAACGTTCCATCACCGGAATCGTCGTACGCACGGCTTCATGCACGCGCGCGTCTTCGCGGTTGATACCCGTCAGGATGTCGTGCACCGACATCCGCTGTAAATCGTCATAGGCCGAAGCCTGTTCGGTTATTCTGTTTTCCATAATGATATTCTGTCAATCCGGCCGCCGGAGAGCGGACGATCGTCACCACCTCGCGGCCGCAGCGCGTCAGCGTTTCGCGCAGCAAATCCCCGAAAGCGGCCGCAACGCCGCCCACACACGCCACGGGCAGATGGACGGGATAACCGCTCAGGTTGCGCTCGGCGAAATCGGCGAAGCTCCTCTCGACCATGTCCCTGATATCGGGGCGGTCCAGATGCGCATGGACAAACGGCGCGAACGATGCCAGAAAACGGTTGGCGTAAGGTTCCCGGTAAACCCGGCGGATGATCTCCTCGTAAGTCAGTCCGTGCGCCGCGAGAAACTCGCCGCGCAGGGAAATATGCCCTTTGAAGATGCCGTTCACGAGGTTGCGCCCTAACGTCGCGCCGCTGCCCTCGTCGCCGAGAACGTAGCCCAGCGGCGGTACGTTTTCCACGATTTCGCCGCCGCGGCACCAGCACGAATTGGAACCCGTGCCGAGGATGCAGGCCACGCCTTCGCCCCGGCCGAACAACGCCCGCGCCGCCCCCAGCAGGTCCGATTCGGCTTCGATACGCGCCGCGCCGAAATGTTCACCGAACTCCCGGACCATCTTCGCCGTCGCGTCGGGAAACGTATGTCCGCACCCTGCACCGTAAAAATAGACGGCTTCGGCCCCGCCGCAGGGCGGAAGTTCCGCAAGAGCTTCGCGTATCTGCTCCGGCGAGTGCTGCACGGCGTTGATTCCCCGCGTGCGCACCTCCCGGATATGCACGCCGTCGGTGAGCAGCCAGGTGCATTTGGTCGATCCGCTGTCGGCAATAATTTTCATACTATACTGTTTCTTCTCAATTCATCAGAACCGCCAGCCGCATGTAAGCGAAAATCCGGCGTCCGTAAGCCACGGCGTCACATCGGTCGGCGCACCGAGTTTGACGGGCGACACCGAAAATTCGGAGGGCGCGAGCAGGATCGTCGGTGAAAATTTCAGTTCAAACCCCTTCGTCACCCGCAGAATCCACGCACATTCTACATTGAAGTAAGGCAACACCTTATCTTTATCCATATCCTTTTCGCCGTCCACATCCCGGATCATCCGGTGATATCCCGCCCCGATACCAGCTCCGAAACGCAGAAAAAGCCTGCCTTTCACCACCGGAAGCCGGTAATAGGCCATTGCATCCAGTTTGTAAATATCCTGTGCCACCGTATTGCGGTAAGGGTCAGGTCCACGGCCGCTCCAGTCGTAATCCATCAAACTTCCCAGATGCCACCGGGCCGAAAAATCCGCACCCCAATAAAAATTTCCTTTCAGTTGGCGGCTGTACTCCACCTTCACGCCGGCAGTCGCCTGGTTATGCGCCGTAATCCCCGACGCGGCCGTCACAAAGAGGTTGTTCTCTTTCGAATCGAGCCGGTACCGTTCGATACGCGCCGCTGTTTTTGCGTTCCGCGTCCGATCTGCTGCCGACAGCGGGCCTTGGGCATATGCTGCTGCGGTGACGCATACCGTCAGCAATGCCGTTCCTATTTTTCGCTTCATTCACAAGTGGGTTCTTCGTCCGCAACATACGGTCAAAAACAAAAGTAAAAAAATAAATGCAGAAAAACAATTACCCACATTATGAAATCACGATTCCGCATCAAGTGCGGCATCAGCCAAAGCATCGTCCGGCATCACCGTTTCCCGACACCCTCCGGGCACCGCACACCAATCCGTTATCCGACCGTGATATTCAGCACGCACTCGTCAGCGCCCCGCAGGATCGACGCGCGGACTTCCACCCCGAATTTCCGATCCGGCCAGAGTTCGGACATCACGTAAAGCAGCTTTGCCGCGAACATTCGCACAACATCGGCGTATTCACGCACCCCGCACGGTGCAGGGCACAGGAACAGGCCTCGAAACAGAGGTTGTACTCCCGTCCCGCACACACGATTTCGCCGCGAACGCCGTCCAGTTCGTCTATTTTCACAAAAAACCGGTCCAAATCCCCCTCCGCCGCCTCGAACAGACTGCGGTAGAGTCCGAACGGTCCTCCATGCACGCAGTTTACAGCGCACGCACGGAACAGCACCTCCCGCTGCTGCGGCTGCAAATCGGCAATTCCCTGCTCGAATCCGCGAAACCAACTCTTCAAATACTCCATACTTAATATTATAATCAATCCGGCGGCCGCACACTATTCGCAGCCTCCGGGGAAGCAAAGATAAAGAAATAATCCGGGCGGCAAGCCCGGATTATCGCACAATACGTCAATACTATTTACTATTTACTATTTACTATGGAGCGCATCAGCGCAGGAAAAGCAACTCGCGGTACTTGGGCAGCGGCCACATCTGGTCGTCCACGATCTCCTCCAGCTTGTCGATATGGCGGCGGATCTCGTCGAAGAAAACCGACACCGTATCGTGGTAGGCGATCGCCTTTTCGCGCATCTGCTCGATCTTGTTGGCCTTCTTGCGCGCGTCGATCATTTCGCCCGTAAGACGCTGAATCTCCGCCGTATGATACTGAATCTTCTTGATCAGCGCAATGTCGGCCGAAGCGTTCAGTCCCGGAATCTGCGACATCTTGTAGACCTTGTCCAGCAGCAGGGCTTCGTATTTCGACGCGATAGGCACGATATGGTTCATCGCCAGATCGCCCAGCACGCGGCCTTCGATCTGAATCTTCTTGGTGTAGGTCTCCCACTTCACCTCGGTGCGGGCCTCCAGCTCGACATCGGTGAAAACGCCCATCGAACCGAACATTTCGAGGGTCGCCTTGTCGAGGTAACGCTCGAAAATCAGCGGCGTCGAGGTCTCGCAGTCCAGACCGCGCTTCTTCGCCTCGGCCTTCCACTCGTCGGAATAGCCGTTGCCGTCGAAACGCACCGCCTTGCAGGCCTTGATCATCTGTTTCAGCACCTCGTAAATGGCCTTCTCCTTCTTCATGCCGGCTTCGATCTTGGCGTCCACCTTTTTGCGGAACTCCGTCAGCTCGTAGGCCATCGCCGTGTTGAGCACGATCATCGCTTCGGCGCAGTTGTCCGACGAACCCACGGCGCGGAACTCGAAGCGGTTGCCCGTAAAGGCGAACGGCGAAGTGCGGTTGCGGTCGGTGTTGTCGAGCAGCAGCGTCGGGATGTGCGAGATACCGCTCATCTTGAAGACGTTCTTGGCGTCGAAACGGATCGCGTCGTCGCCCTTGCTGGCGGCCAGTTTGTCGAGTACGGCCGAAACCTGCGTGCCGAGGAAGGTAGAGATGATGGCCGGAGGCGCTTCGTTGGCGCCCAGACGGTGGGCGTTCGTGGCGCTCATGATCGAGGCTTTCAGCAGGCCGTTGAACTTGTAGACCGCGGAGATGGCATTCACGAGGAAGGCGATGAACTGCAGGTTCTCCGAAGCGGTCTTGCCCGGTCCGAACAGATTCACGCCCGTGTCGGTGCCCAGCGACCAGTTGTTGTGCTTGCCCGAACCGTTGATGCCCTTGAAGGGCTTTTCGTGCAGCAGGACGCGGAACCGGTGACGGCGGGCGATCTTGTCCATCACGGTCATCAGCAACTGGTTATGGTCGTTGGCGAGGTTGGCCTCCTCGTAGACCGGAGCCAGCTCGAACTGATTGGGCGCCACCTCGTTATGACGGGTTTTGACTGGAATGCCCAGTTTCAGGCATTCGTATTCGAGGTCTTTCATGAATGCCATCACGCGGGTCGGGATCGCACCGAAATAGTGGTCCTCCAGCTGCTGGTTCTTGGCCGACTCGTGGCCCATGAGCGTACGGCCCGTGAGCATCAGGTCGGGACGCACGGCCCACAGGCTTTCGTCCACAAGGAAATACTCCTGTTCCCAGCCCAGATACGACACGACCCGCTGCACGTTCTTATCGAAGTAGCGGCACACCTCCGTCGCAGCCTTGTTCACGGCCGTGATCGAACGCAGCAGGGGCACCTTGTAATCGAGCGCCTCGCCCGTATAGGCGATGAAGACGGTCGGGATGCAGAGCGTCGTATCGACGATGAACGCCGGCGACGTCGGGTCCCACGCCGAATAGCCGCGGGCCTCGAACGTATTGCGGATGCCACCGTTGGGGAACGACGAGGCGTCCGGCTCCTGCTGCACGAGCAGCTTGCCGGAGAACTCCTCCAGCACCGAACCGCAGCCGTCGGGATCGGCAAAGGCGTCGTGCTTCTCTGCCGTACCGCCCGTCAAGGGCTGGAACCAGTGCGTGTAGTGGTCCGCGCCGTGCTCCAGCGCCCACTGCCGCATGCCCGCCGCGATGCTGTCGGCGACCTCGCGCGTCAGGCGCGTGCCGTTTTCCATCGTATCGACCAACGCTTCGTAAGTCGCCTTGTTCAGGTACTTGCGCATGGCGGCGCGCCCGAACACCTTCTTGCCGAAATAGTCCGACGGACGTCCTTCGGGGGCATTAACCTCGACGGCGGTGTGGTTTATAGCCGCATCGACCATCTTGAATCTGAGTAATGATGACATAATCAACCGAATTGGATTAGCGTTCCGAAAAACATACGGGCAGGGGAGAAACCGAAATAATTGCTAAACTAAAACCTAACCTGAAATTCAACGGACAACTGCCTCGCGGCAGGCTCTCTCCGACCTAACCAACCGGAGGCTTCTCCCCCGCCGCCGTATGTATTGTTATCTGGTTGCAAATGTAATTATTTTTCCGTTACGTTGTTTTTACAAAAAACGGCTATTTTTCGAAAAACACCGATTTTTTTCAACATTTTCCGAAAAACAAGGCCATTTTTCAGCAACAAGCTCGAATTTTCACGCCATTTTCCGGAAAATTACCTCAATTTTTCACCGAAATCCCCAAAAAATGCGATTTCTGGAATTTCCGCAAAACAGAAGCAATAAAGAACATATTTCAACTATTTCACCTCCGAGGAAATCAACCGTTCAGCCCGCTGGCGAAAGTAAACGAAATGCACCACATTATAAAAAGAAATTATACAGTGTTATTTTATTAACAATTTCTTGTTTCAATCATTAATAATTTTGTACCTTTACAAGCAATTTTGAAACAACACTTATACTAATCTCTAAATAGTTATGGCAAATACCAAACGTGAAAAGCTGTTCACCGAATTCCCGCCGGTCCCGACCGAGAAGTGGGAGGAAGTGATTACGGCCGACCTGAAAGGTGCTGATTACGAGCGCAAACTGGTATGGAAAACGGGCGAAGGATTCAACGTCCGTCCCTACTACCGCGCCGAGAACCTCGAAGGCATCAAGTTTCTGGGCTCGCAGGCAGGCGAGTTCCCTTACGTACGGGGTACACGCGCACACAACCGCTGGCGCGTACATCAGACCGTAAGCGTCGTATGCCCCAAGGAGGCAAACGCCGAGGCGCTGAAGATCCTCAACGCAGGCGTCGATTCGCTCGGCTTCTGCATCGCGTCGGAGGCTTTCACCGCCGCCGACCTCGACACGCTGCTTGGCGAGATCTGCATTCCGGCCGTCCAGCTGACCTTCTGCGGTCAGAAAACGGCTGACGTAGCCGAACTCGTACTGGCGAAGATCGAAAAAGAGGGCATCGCCAAAGAGGATGTCCGCATCGCGTTCTGCATCGACCCGCTGGTCAAGGGCCTCTCGACCAAAGGCGACTTCTGCTCGCCCAACGGCGAGAAGTGCTTCGCCCGCGTCGCAGAGCTGATCCGCAAGACCAAAGAGTACAAGCACATCCGCGTGGTGACCGTATCAGGTCAAATCTTCGGCAACTCCGGTTCGACCATCGTCGAGGAGCTGGCCTTCGTCCTTTCGGCAGGACATGACTACCTCGTACGCCTGACGGACGCGGGGCTGACGATCGAGGAAGCCGCACGCAAGCTGCGCTTCTCGTTCTCGGTAAGCTCCAACTACTTCATGGAGATCGCAAAATTCCGCGCGGCGCGCATGCTGTGGGCCAACATCGTCAAGGGCTACAATCCCGAAAAGAACTGCGCCTGCAAGATGCAGATCCACGCCGAGACGTCGAAGTGGAACCAGACCGTATACGACCCCTATGTAAACATGCTGCGCGGCACGACCGAAGCCATGTCGGCCGCAATCGGCGGCGTATATTCGCTGGAGGTTACGCCCTTCGACGCATCGTTCGAAAACCCGACCGAGTTCTCGAAGCGCATCGCCCGCAACGTCGAACTGCTGCTCAAGCACGAGTCGCACTTCGATCAGGTGGTCGATCCGGCCGGCGGTTCGTACTACATCGAGAACCTCACGCAGTCGATCGCCGCCGAGGCGTGGAAGCTCTTCCTCGAAATCGAGGAGAAGGGCGGCTACACCGAAGCTTACAAGGCAGGTTTCATCGCCGAGCGCATCAAAGCGTCGGCCGCAGCCAAGGACAAGAACATCGCAACGCGCCGCCAGATACTGCTCGGCGCCAACCAGTATCCCAACTTTACGGAGGTCGCCGGCAAGGAGATCACCGCCGAGTCCGTTACGCGCAAGCAGGCCGAGGGCAACGTGCTCGTTCCCTACCGCGGCGCCATGGCGTTCGAGGAGATGCGCCTGCATGTCGATCGCAGCGGCAAGGAGCCGAAGGCATTCATGCTGACGTGCGGCAATCTGGGCATGGCCCGCGCCCGCTCGCAGTTCTCGTGCAACTTCTTCGCATGCGCCGGCATCAAGGTAATCGACAACACGTTCTTCAAGTCGATCGAAGAGGGCGTCAAGGCCGCTCTGGAATCGAAAGCCGAGATCGTCGTAGTCTGCGCCAGCGACGACGACTATGCCGAGGCCGCTCCCAAAATCAAGGAGCTGCTCGGCGGCAAGGCGATCCTCGTGGTTGCCGGAGCGCCCGCCTGCGCACCCGAACTCGAAGCGCAGGGCATCACCAACTTCATCAACGTGAAGTCGAACGTCTTGGAAACACTTAAGTTCTACCTTAAAGAGATGGGAATCTAAAAAGCAAAAATCATGAGAGCTAAATTTTCAGAACTGACATATGACGCAGGCCAGCAGAAGAGCTGCTGCGCCTCGAAAGGCTGCGGACAGGTCGAGCCGTGGCTGACGGCCGAACGCATTCCCGTCAAGGGCGCCTATACGGCCGAAGACCTCGAAGGCATGGAGCACCTGAACTACGCGGCAGGTATCGCCCCCTTCCTGCGCGGTCCCTACTCGACGATGTACGTGATGCGTCCGTGGACCATCCGCCAGTATGCGGGTTTCTCGACCGCCGAGGAGTCCAACGCATTCTACCGCCGCAACCTCGCCGCAGGCCAGAAGGGTCTGTCGGTGGCGTTCGACTTGGCGACGCACCGCGGTTACGACGCCGATCACCCGCGCGTGGTGGGCGACGTGGGCAAGGCCGGCGTGTCGATCTGCTCGGTCGAGGACATGAAGGTGCTTTTCAACGGCATTCCGCTCGACAAGATGTCGGTGTCTATGACCATGAACGGCGCCGTGCTGCCCGTGCTGGCCTTCTACATCGTAGCCGGACTGGAGCAGGGCTGCACACTCGACCAGCTGGCCGGTACGATCCAGAACGACATCCTCAAGGAGTTCATGGTGCGCAACACCTATATTTATCCCCCTAAGTTCTCGATGCGCATCATCGCCGACATCTTCGAGTACACCTCGAAGAACATGCCCAAGTTCAACTCGATCTCGATTTCGGGTTATCACATGCAGGAGGCGGGCGCAACGGCCGACATCGAGCTGGCCTACACGCTGGCCGACGGTCTGGAGTACCTGCGCGCAGGTATCAACGCCGGCATGTCGGTGGACGCCTTCGCACCGCGCCTGTCGTTCTTCTGGGCCATCGGCATGAACCACTTCATGGAGATCGCCAAGATGCGCGCCGCGCGTATGCTGTGGGCCAAGATCGTGAAGCAGTTCGATCCCAAGAACCCCAAATCGCTGGCCCTGCGTACCCACTCGCAGACTTCGGGCTGGTCGCTCACCGAGCAGGACCCGTTCAACAACGTGGCCCGTACGGCCATCGAAGCCATGGGCGCCGCACTGGGACACACCCAGTCGCTGCACACCAACGCCCTCGACGAGGCGATCGCCCTGCCGACCGACTTCTCGGCGCGTATTGCGCGTAACACGCAGATTTACATTCAGGAGGAGACCAACGTCTGCCGCGAGGTTGACCCGTGGGCAGGTTCGTACTACGTCGAATCGCTGACGCAGGAGATCGCCGACAAGGCTTGGGAGCGTATTCAGGAGGTCGAGAAGCTGGGCGGCATGGCCAAGGCTATCGAGACCGGCATTCCGAAGATGCGTATCGAGGAGGCAGCGGCCCGCAAGCAGGCCCGCATCGACTCCGGCACCGAGAAGATCATCGGCGTGAACGAATACCGTCTGGAAAAAGAGGCTCCGATCGACATCCTCGCAGTGGACAACACCGCCGTACGCGAGAGCCAGATCAAGCGTCTGAAGGAGTTGCGCGCCAACCGCGACGAAGCCGCCGTGAAGAAGGCGCTGGCCGCGATCACCGAGTGCGTGAAGACCAAGCAGGGCAACCTGCTGGAGCTGGCCGTCGAGGCCGCCAAGGTCCGCGCTTCGCTGGGCGAGATCTCCGATGCCTGCGAAGTCGTCGTAGGCCGCTACAAAGCAGTTATTCGTTCCATTTCAGGTGTATACAGTTCAGAAGTGAAAAACGACAAACAGTTCGAGCGCGCCAAGGAGTTGTGCGCCGAGTTCGCCAAGAAAGAGGGCCGTCAGCCGCGCGTCATGATCGCCAAGCTCGGTCAGGACGGCCACGACCGCGCCAAGGTCGTTGCGACGGGTTACGCCGACATCGGCTTCGACGTCGATATGGGCCCGCTGTTCCAGACTCCCGAAGAGGCCGCCAAGCAGGCCGTCGAGAACGACGTGCATGTAGTGGGCGTATCGTCGCTGGCCGCCGGCCACCTGACGCTCGTGCCGCAGATCATCGCCGAACTCAAGAAACTGGGCCGCGAGGATATCATCGTCATCGTCGGCGGTGTGATCCCGGCACAGGATTACGATGAGCTGTATCGTGACGGCGCCGCCGCCATCTTCGGCCCCGGTACGCCGATCGCCACCGCAGCTATCAAGATACTCGAAATTCTGCTCGCCGACTAAAGCGACTGAAAGCAATAGCGATACCCTCCGGTTTCCCGGAGGGTATTTTTTATCCGTTCGGGGAAAAGAGCGGAAAGGCGGACTATGACGAAATTCCCTGCTTTCGCAAAAACCGACCGATTTACACGAAGCGCACCTCCGAAAACAAAAGGAGCTGTCTAACAAGTCCGATTTTTAGAATTTCACCCCCGTCAGATAAAACTCTGGCAGGGGTGATTTCCAATTTCGGGGACTTGTCAGACAGCCCCTCTGCTTAAATCCGGTGCGAACGGCCTACATGCACGCTTCGAGTATCCGGCGCGCCGCGGCGCCGTCTACATTCTGCGCTTCGCCGTACTTGACGCCGGAGGCATTGAAGCGGCGTTCGATCTCCGCGATCGTCGTTTCGCCGATCCCCTCCTCCGAAAGCCGGGTCGAAAGCCCCAGCGAACGGAAGAATTTTTCGGTGGCTTCGAGCGTACGGTCGATGCGCTCCTCTTCCGAACCGTCGGCAATGCCCCAGATCCGTTCGCCGTATTGGAGCAGTTTTCCGCGCTTCTGCTCCCGGAGCACGCGCAGGGTGCCATTGATGACAATCGCCAGCGTCGCACCGTGTGTCAGTCCGTGCAGGGCCGTCAGCTCGTGACCGATCATATGCGTCGCCCAGTCCTGCGACACGCCCATGCGGATCATGTCGTTCAGCGCCAGCGTCGCCCCCAGCATATATTCCGACATCACGGCATAATCATGCTGGTTCTCCCGGATTTTCGGAGCGATTTCGATCACCGTATGCAGGATGCCCTCGGCCCAGCGGTCCATCAGGCGCGACTGGCCGGGCGTGGTCATATACTGTTCCAGCACATGTACGAAGGTATCGGAGAGCCCGCAGGCGATCTGCCGCTGCGGCAGCGAGTAGAGGGTTTCGGGATCGAGAATCGAGAAGACCGGATAATCGCCGTAAAAGGCGTACTTCTCCTTGGTTTCCTGACGCGAAATGACCGAACCCGAATTCATCTCCGACCCCGTGGCCGACATCGTGAGGACGGTGCCCAGCGGAACGGTTTTATCCGCCTGTCCCTTGAGCACGATATCCCACGGATCGCCGTCGTAGAGCAGGCCCGCAGCGATGAGTTTCGTACCGTCGATGACCGATCCGCCGCCCACGGCCAGCAGGAAGTCGGAACCGTTCTCACGGCCCAAAGCCACGGCCTCGCGGACCGTCTCGACGGAGGGATTGGGTTCGATGCCCCAGAACTCGACCCAGTCGCGCCCTTCGAGCGCCTTCACGACCTGATCGTAAACCCTGTTGCGGCGCACGCTGCCGCCGCCGAAGGTAATCATGATCTTCTTGTCGGCAGGGATCAGTTTGCCGAGTCTGGCGATCTGTCCTTTGCCGAAAACCAGTTTCGTAGGATTGTGATAAATGAAATTATTCATAACGGTATGCGATAAGTTTCAATACGACTCCTAAATATACGCAAAAATAACAAAAAGAACGCCGGAATACTCCGGCGTTCTTTCTATGTCTCGAAAAATCGGGTTTAGAAATATTTTCCGCGCAGGTCCTGAATCTTGGCCATCTGCTGGATAGCCTGCACCGAAAACTGCTGGGCCATGCTCTCGGCCATAGCCTGCGCACGCACCTTCTCGCCTTCGGCTGTCTGCTTGTCCGAGGTCTGGATGTCATCCACCTCGAAGACATATACGCCGCTCAGACCTTTGACCGGAGCCGAGAGAACGCCTTTCTCGGTCGTAGACGAGATAGCGCCGATCAGACGGGGCTCGAAACCGGGACCGTTCACATAGAAAGCCCCGAAGGTCACGTTGTCGAAGTCTGCGACTTCGGTTCCGAGACTCTTGGCCTGCTCGTCAAGCGTAGAGCCGGAGAGCTCCTTCACGATATAGTCGTACTTCTTGTCGCGGAGTACCTGAGCACGGATCTGCGCCGAAACCTTTTCGAGGGGAGCGAATTCGTTGTCGTCGATCTCGGTCAGCATGGCGATCACATAATCCTTGCCTACCGGGAAGATTTCGGAAACATCGCCCACCTCGGCGCCGTAAGCCCAGCGGGCGACGTCGCGCGAATCCTCAAGACCCCGGATCGTACGCTCGCCCTGCGCCAGCGACGCGATGCGCGGCGTAACGGCGGCAGCCGAAGTGGCCTCGTTGAACGCTTCGACCGAACCTTTGGCGTTCACCGAGAAGGTGCCGGCCTGATTGTGGATGTCGCGGCGGGTAGCGGCCGAAGCCTCGACCGGGTAGGTGATCGAAGCGACCTGAACGTGCTTCGACGGTTTGTCGGCACGGTAAACCTGCATCAGCTGAATGGCGTCGCCGGAAGCGATCTTCACGATATCGCCGGTTTTCGCATTGGCAAGCGCCGCAGCGAATTCGCCCGAAAAGGCCGAGAACGGCATGACGCCCACCTCGCCGCCGTTGGCGGCGGTAGCGTCATAAACCGAATACTGCGCAGCGACCTGAGCGAAATCGGCGCCGCCCTTAAGTACGGTCAGCAGGCTGTCGGCCAGCGCCTCCTGCGTATAGGGAAGTACGATGTGGCGGATGCCCATCGAGTCGGGAACGATCTTGGTATCCAGCGCGCGGGCCATCGTCCACTCGTTGTTCTTGAGCACGGGACCGTAGGTAGCGCCGTCGAGCAGGGCCTTGGCCTCCTCTTCCGAAAGCTGCTTCGCCGAGACGTAGTTGTCGGCGATCTTTCCGTTGCGGTTGGCGCGGACAAACGACTTCAGCTCTTCGGTGGCGGCGAACTGCGCGCCGACCTCGGCGACGCTCTTTTCGAGCGCCAGCATGTCGTCGTCGGTCGGAGAAACCTCGAACACGACATACGAAAGCGCACGCGACGGCGTCTGCTTGAACATGTTCTTGTGGCTGTTGTAATACGCCTTGATGTCGCTCGACTTGAGTTGAATCAGCGAATCGGGAACGGCCGAGTATTTCTTACCGGCCCACTTGCCGGCATAGGTGTTGTTGGCGGAGTTCACACCGTTGGCCACTTCGAGCGAATTGACATACACGCCGCCCTTGATCAGGCCGAGGAACTTGGCGACCTCGCGCTCCATGCGGGCCTGCTCGTTGAGCTGCGCCCAAGCCTGCTGCGCCTGCGCGTTGGCTTCGGCCTCGGAGAGGAACTGGTGAACGGCGGCGACGTTGTACTCACCCGTGCGGGGATCCGCGAAGGCATTGTAGAAAGCCTGCGAAGGATGCTGGCCGCTGACCATCGACATACGTTCAGGCTCGGTAACGCGAAGGCCCATCTTGTCGAATCCGGGAGTCAGCACGTATTTGCCGATCAGGGCCTGCCATGCAGCGTTGGCAAGCATCGCCGACTGCTGTTCGTTGCTCTCCTGAGCACCGCTCTGCGCCTTGACCTGCTCGTACTGGTTGTAATACTCCGAATAGTTGATCTTTTCACCGTCGATAACACCGACCCGGGGGTCGTTGCCTGAGAAGCCCATTTCGGTCTTCAGGGAGAGAATGAAAGCCAAGAGGGCGCCTGCGATGACAATCGACAGCACGATGCCGAACTTGGTGCGTAAAGTGTTTAAACTTGCCATATAAATTGTAAATTATTCGTATTGTTTCGAATTAGCAGTCAAAGGTAGTAAATTTATTCGGAAAAGGCCCTTATTATGCCATAAAAATTCTCACAACTTCCGGACCCGCGCCAAGTCGATCCGCGAACGCGTCGTACGCAGGATTCGCACCTGCAGACCGCCGACGAAAACGGTCTCGCCGGCCGTGGGAATCCCCTCGTAATTGAAGATGATGAAACCCGCCAGCGTATCGTATTCGCGGCTCTCCTCGATACCCAGACCGTATTTCTCATTGAGGTATTTCACTTCGAGACGGCACGAGAGGACATACTCGTCGGGGCCGACCTGCTTTTCGGTCAGGTCGGGCACGTCGTGTTCGTCCTCGATCTCGCCGAAAATCTGCTCCAGCACGTCTTCGAGCGAAATGACGCCCGCCGTGCCGCCGAATTCGTCGATCACCACGGCGATGTTGGTGCGGTGCTTGATAAAGTTCTGCAGCACCAGTTGCAGCGGCATGGTTTCGGGAACGAAATTGACCTGCATCATCACGTCGGAAATACTGGCCGGACGGGTGAACAGACTCTTCGAGTTGATATAGCCGATGATGTTGTCGATGCTCTTGCGCCAGACGAAGATGCGCGAATACTTGGAATCGACGAAACGCGCCGTGAGCTGTTCGATGGTCGTATCGTCGATGTCCACGGCCTCGACGTCCACGCGCGGCACCATGCAGTCGCGCACCCGCAGGTCGGCGAAATCCAGCGCGTTCTGGAACAGCTTCAGCTCGTTGTCGGGTTCGGGACGCGGCTCGGAACTGTTGGTGTCGAGCAGCGACGCGAGGTCCTCGCGGTCGAAACTGTGCGTCGTCGTCCGCTCTTCGACGCGGCGGCCCGTCAGGCGCAGGATGCCGTGCGAAATGAGCGTCGTCAGCCGCGCGATCGGATAGAGCAGCAAATAGAAGAAATAGATTACCGGCGCCAGCGCGCGGTAATAGAAGTTCGGATTGTTGCGGAAGACCGACTTGGGCAGGAATTCCGCGAAAAAGATGATGATGACGGTCGAAACGGCGGTTTCGATCGCCACGGAACCGTTCCGGGCGATGCTCTCCCACCCCAGCGCGTAGAAAATACCGCGCAGCAGCAGCGACATGTAGAGCGAGTAGATGACCAGCGCGATATTGTTGCCCACCAGAATCGTGGTGATATACTGTCCGGGGTGGCGGGAGAATATATCCGCTATGCGGTCGAACATGCGGCTCTGCTTGCGGTCGATCTCCAGTTTCAGGCGGTTCTTGCTCGTAAAAGCGATCTCCATACCCGAAAAGAATGCCGACAGCAACAGCATCAGGACAATCAGTATGACCGAAGTAAGCATCTCTTATTGGGTTGATTGTATCTCGTCATCGTCCAGTTTCAGATCCACCGGCTTCATCTGCTGCTGTTCCGTTCTGGGCCGGGCTTCGGCAGGCTCCCCTGCGGACGCCGGTCTGCCGGGCGCATCCCTGCGAACGGGCCGCCGGGCCGGAACCGGAGCGACGGCGGGCTTGACAGCGGGTTCGGGCATAGGCTCGCCGGCGGATGCAGCGGCGGTTTTGCCGGACTGCTGCGCAGGGACAGGTCCCGACGCCCCCGTCCGGGAGCCGGCAGTCGAGTCGGGAACGACCTCGACCTCCTGTTCGGCAGGTTTGACCTCGACCTCCATGCGGCCTTTCATGCGGCGGAAACGCCAGTCCTTGAACTCCTCGTCGGATTCGAAACCTTCGCCGATAAAGACGTCGCGTCCGTCGTTCTGCACGATTTTCGAATCGACGTTCGAATAGATCTTCTTGGTCTGCTGATTCCAGAACAACTGCTGCGTGTAGAGGTTCTTGCCGTCCGATTTGACGACCACGACATTGCCTTTGGCCTCCCACAATTTGCGGTTCTCGTAGTAGATGGCGTAATTGGCCGTCAGCACGACATCGACCGTGGAGAGCGAATCGTCCTTGTAAGTGGTGATCTTGACTCCCTTGCGGAACTCGCGGTAAGGTTCGCGGGCCAGCGAATAGCCCTCGACCAGCGGAGTTACGAAATGGTAGGAACGGCGGCCGTTCTGCGATTCGACGATCGACAGATTTTCACTGTATTCGGTTCTCATCGTCTCTTCGGAAGCCGCAGCATCCTCCGCCTCGTCGCGTTCGCAGGAGAATAGCAAGATAGCACTCCCCATAACGGAGAGTGCTACCATGGCGTATCTTGCGATGACCCTGTTCATTTATTAACGGGGACGTACGGAAGTCACGACACCGGCGGCCGTACCGCAGGTCACGGTATAGCGGGAACCGGCCTGCAGCTCGTTGAAGAAGCACTCCTCCGAGGTCGGGAAACGGCTGCGGAACGCATTCAGCGACGTTTTGGCAGACTCGATGTATTCCGAATCGGCAGGCAGCAGTTCGATGGCTTTCGACATCGTGTCGTAAGCGGCCCAGAAGGTAGCCTGACCGGCAAAACCGCCGCAGTTGGCAGCCGAAATGGCATAGCACTGAGCCAGCACGTAATAGGGCACGCCGTCCTCAGGATTCAGGTCGCGGGCCTGACGCGCAGCGGAAGCGGCTCCGGGGATATCGTTTGCAACCAAGTCGATCAGCGCGATGCGCACCAGCAGCAGCTGACGCTCCGCAGGATCCTGCTCAACGGCAAGCGCCTCGTTGAGGTATTTGATCGCCTTGGCGTAGTCGCCCTTGCTCTGGAAAGCCTGCGCAAGGAACATGGCGGTCTCCGAAGAGGGTTTCACGGCATAGTATTTCTCTGCGAGCGTGAAATAGAAGTCGCCGTCGCACTTGGCGCGCGACATCAGCGCCACGGCCTGCGCCAGCAGCGCCTCGTCGTCGGGAGCCGCTTCGAGCTTGCCGCGGAAGAGTTTTTCGAGATTCTCGCAGCTTGCCGCACCACTCAGACCGAACGCGGCGTCGAACTGTGCCTTGTACTCGTTGGCATTGGGATTCTTTTCGAAGAACGGCGTCAGACGGTCGTACTCGGCGATGATCTCGTCGGGCAGCACCTCGTCGGTGTTCTTGTAGTCGTCGCAGAGGTTGCTGAAATAAGCCACGACGGTTTCGGGATCGGTATTGTCGCCGCCGGCCTCGATTGCGGCACGGAACGCTTCACGGATACCCTTGCGGTCGTTGGGCTTGTAGCGCAGGAACTCGCGCGCCTTCTGATCGAGAATGAAAGCGGTACCCTGCTTGGGATGGTCTCCGAAATACTTGGTGCGCAGGTCGTACATAAGCATCAGCGAGTCGATATACGTATTCTTCTCGGCGACGCTCTTGGCGCGGTTGATCTTGTTCTTGTAGATCACGGCGCCACGCTGGTAGAACGAGACCGAAGCGGTCGGAACGCTGTTGATGAGTTCATTCAGATAATGAGCAGCGGCATTGTAGTCGCGGTTGTCGCACGACTCCTTGAGGAAGTTGCTGTTCAGAATGTTCTTTTCGCGTTGTTCGGGCGTGTCTCCCCACTTCTCGTACTGCGGAGCGCTGAAGTCCTGAGCCAGAGCCGTCGCCCCTACGAATACAAGAGCAGCGGAAAGCAGAATTTTAACGTTTTTCATCGGTCAGAGATTAATTTTTGTATTTAATTTTATATGTTTTAGTGTCCGTCGGATGTACCGAAATCCAATGCAATTTACTGCCGGTTCTCCAAAAGTGCAAATTTTCGGGTCAAAAACTAATCGTATTTAGGCCGCAGGAACCAGTACTCGCCGTTCTCGCTGCCGGCAAAGAGCGTGAAGCCGATCGAGAATTTGAAATACTGCTGCCGCACCAGTCCGAGGCGTTCGGCCAAGTTGTAACCGCGGCGGCCGTATTCGACGCCGACGTCTATGGACGAGATGGCGAGGAACTTCACGGGCACGCCGACGCCCAGCGTCACGGCATACTGTCCCAGTTTGTCGCCGTTGTAGGTCTGGTTGTGGGTTCCGTAACGGAATCCGGCTCTGTAGGACCAGCGTTTCAGGAAATTGCGCACATCGTAGCGGTTGGGGGTGTACTCCACGCCGGCCTTGATCGTATGCGTATCGGTATACGCCACCGCAAAGGCGCTCCGGTCCGGTCCGCTGACGCCGGTGGATTCGGTCTGCCTGTTGCGGCCGCCCCAGTCCTGATAGACGTAATCCACCCCCATCGTCCACTTGGAGGTCTGGTAGAAGGCGCCCACCGAAAGCTGACGGGGCAATACGAGTGCCAAATGCGTCGTATCGCCCTTTACGCTGGAGTTGTAGAGGTCGCCCACATAGATATTTTTCGTCACCGTGGGATTGAGGTCGCCGCCGAAATCATAGGCGGCGCCCAGCGTCAGGGCGCGTTTCTGATTCAGGATGGCGTTCCACTGCACGCCGATCTGTCCCTTGATGCTCGAAATACTGTAGTTGTCGGTGCCTACCGTCGAAGAGTAGGAGCCGTCGCCCGTGATCGGGGTCGGGGTCATCACGAACGAACGGTCGATATCGCCCCAGTAATACTGCGCGGCGATACCCAGCGAGAAGTTCTTGAAAAGTTCCCAGCCGACGCCGAGTTTGACCTCCGTCACGTCGCCCTCGCCCTGATAGACGTACTGCGCGCGGCCGACGTTGCCCCATACGGGATCGGACGGATCGTAGTCATGGGTGTATTTGGTGCGGTAGCCTACCGAACTGTAAGGCGTGAGGCTGAAGCCCAGACCGAGCTTCTTGGCCAGCGGCAGCTGAAATGCGATGTCATGGAAGTTGAAGGTGTTGTAGGCCGTGCTTTTCGACATGCCGTCGACCTTCTGGGAGTTGTAGTAATTCTGGCCCTCCAGCCCGAAGTTGAAGAGGAAACTCTTCTGCGGCGCGGCGCTGAAAGCCGCCGGATTGAGCAGATTGACCACGCCCGAACTGCGCATGGCCACACCTACACCGCCCATCGAACGCATCGGCAGGGTGCCGGGCGTGTTCTGTTCGCCGATGCCGTACATCGTGTAGGGAGAGAATGCGTTAATACTGCTTGTCTGGGCCGCTGAGGCATAGGGAATCATCACGGCTGCAATGACAACCAGTTTAATTAAGGTGTTCTTCACTTGCATTGTACTCTAAAATTCTATTCAATCCGCAAAAAACCAGATTACAATTTGCAAATATCGTATTTTTAATTCGTTTAACAAAGAAATTCGCGTCTCCTCCGGTAAAAATTACGCATAAATCCTCTATTTGGCTGCGCATGCGGGCCGCATAACCCTCGATTTCGAACGTGATTCCGTTCATCACGCCCAGCTCGATGGCCTGCCGGGTGGTAAGTCCCGCAAGCTCTTCGCTTTCGGTCGCAGCGCACAAAGGCAGTTTGGCCGTATAGTCGTGCAGCGCCCTGAAACGGGTCTTCATGCCCGGCGATATGCACCCGCCGCGAAACGTTGCGTCGGCCGTCACCAGATCGATGGTCACCGCCGTACCGAAATCGACGATCAGCACGTTGCGGCCCGGATAAAGCACCGTGGCGCCGACCGCCGCGGCCAGCCGGTCGCGGCCCAGCGTTTCGGGCGTCAGGTAGGCGTTGCCGATGGGTACGGGCGTCTGCGAAGAGAACTCCAGCAGATACTCCACGCGCGGCCGGAGCAGATCGGCTACTTCGTCCACTTCGCCGCGCGTCGAAGCCACGACGGCCCGGCGCACGGGCCATGCCGCGAACAGCTCTTCGAGCATCGACGGATGCAGCCGCTCCACGCAGCGCTGAAAAACGATCTCCCCCCGGTCGAAAACAGCGAGTTTCACGAGGGTGTTTCCGATATCTACTACTAAATTCAAAGCTGCTGCAACGTTTTATATGCGTCTTCAATGTCTTTGACATTCCTAACGGTCATCGCCAGACGATTATTGTGCTGTTTCAACACAAATCTGCCGGGATTCTGCGTGACCTTGCGGAGCAGGTCCATGAAAGTGTCGCTCTTGTAGTAGGGCGAGTCCTGCTCGCCGACGAAATGCACGATCATCAGCCCGTTCTTGACCTTCACGCGCTCCATGCCCAGCCGGATCGCCTCCCAGCGCAGGCGCACCACGTTGAGCAGCTCTTCGGTTTCACGCGGCAGAGGGCCGAAACGGTCCACCAGACGCTCTCCGAAGGCCAGCAGCGCCTCCTCGTTCTTGGTCGAATCCAGCTCCCGGTAGAGCTTCAGGCGCTCGGCCTGCTGCGCCACATAGGAGTCGGGAAGACCGGCTTCGACCTCGATTTCGATATGCGCGTCGTCGATATAGCGCAGCTGCTCGACCACCTCCTGTTCCGAATCGTTCAGGCCCGCGACGTGCAGTCCCTCGGCGCGCAGTTCTGCGATCGCTTCGTTCATGATCTTCTGATAGGTCTCGAAACCGATATCGGCGATGAATCCGCTCTGCTCGGCTCCCAGCAGATTGCCCGCGCCGCGGATGTCGAGGTCCTGCATGGCGATATTGAATCCCGAACCCAGATCGGAGAACTCCTCGATGGCCCGCAGGCGGCGGCGCGCATCGGACGACAGCAGTTCGTCGGGCGGCGAAAGCAGGTAGCAGTAGGCTTTCTGATTGCTGCGGCCCACACGTCCGCGCAGCTGGTGCAGGTCGCTCAGGCCGAAGTTCTGGGCGTTGTTCACGATGATCGTATTGGCGTTGGGAATGTCGATGCCGTTCTCGACGATGGTCGTGGCGACCAGCACGTCGAATTCCCCGTAGATAAAGTCCATGATCAGCCGCTCCAGCTTCTCGGCGGGCATCTTGCCGTGCCCCACGCCCACGCGGGCCTTGGGGCAGATGCGGGTGATAAGCCCCTGCATGGTCATCAGGTCCTCGACGCGGTTGTGGACGAAGTAGACCTGTCCGCCACGCGCGAGTTCCGTTTCGACGGCGTCGCGGATGATCTCCTCCGAGAAGACGTGCGATTCGGTGACGATCGGCTGCCGGTTGGGCGGCGGCGTCGAGATGACCGAGAGGTCGCGCGAACCCATGAGCGAGAATTGCAGCGTGCGCGGAATCGGCGTCGCCGTGAGGGTCAGCGTATCGACATTGACGCTCAGCTGCGTCAGCTTCTCCTTGGCCGCCACGCCGAACTTCTGCTCCTCGTCGATAATCAGCAGCCCCAAATCGCGGAATACGATCTGTTTGCCCAGAATCTTGTGCGTGCCGATCAGGATGTCGATACGGCCAGCTTCGAGGTCGGCGCGGATCTGCGACACCTCTTTGGCCGTTTTGGTGCGGTTGAGATACTCGACCCGCACGGGGAAGTTGCGCAGACGCTCCGAAAACGAGCGGTAGTGTTGCAGGGCGAGAATCGTCGTCGGCACCAGCACGGCGACCTGCTTGCCGTCCACGGCCGCCTTGAACGCTGCGCGGATCGCCACCTCGGTCTTACCGAAGCCCACGTCGCCGCAGACCAGCCGGTCCATAGGCTGGTCGGACTCCATGTCCTTCTTGACGGCCGCCACGGTCGTCTGCTGGTCGGGCGTGTCCTCCCACTGGAACGACGCCTCCAGCTCGTGCTGCAGATAGCTGTCGGGCGTAAATGCGAATCCCTTGCTGGCCTTGCGTTTGGCATAGAGGGCGATCAGCTCGCGCGAAATATCCTTGACAGCCTTCTTGGTGGCGTTCTTGAGCTTCTGCCATGCGCCGTTGCCCAGCTTGTAGACCTTCGGCGGCTCGCCGTCACCCGACTTGTAGCGGGAAATGCGGTGGAGCGAATGGACGTTCACGAACAGCACGTCGCCGTCCTTGTAAACCAGCTTGATCGCCTCGTGCGCCTTGCCGTTTTCGTTGATCTTCACAAGCCCGTCGAAGCGGCCCACGCCGTGGTCGATATGCACTACATAGTCGCCCGGCCGCAGCTGGTTCAGCTCGGCGACGGTCATCTGTTCGTCGCGCCGGATCTCGCCGTTGATGCGGTAACGCTGGTAGCGGTCGAAAATCTGATGGTCGGTATAGAAACACAACTTCAGGTCGTTGTCCACGAAACCCTCGTGCAGCGTCACCGAAAGGGGCCGCACGACGGCCTGCCCGCGTCCGATCTGGTGAAAGATGTTTTCGAGACGCTCGACCTGCACCTTGTTTTCCGAGAGGATATAGGTCGTGTAGCCGCGCAGCGAATTGCGGATTATATCGTCGGCCAGCATCTCGAAGTTCTTGTTGAATTTGGGCTGGGGAGCCGTATCGAACTCCACCGCCGCCGTGGCGGGACGCTCCGGCAGGTTGTCGCGCAGGGCGAGCATCCGGCAGTTCGCCAAATCGCCGAGCAGTGCGTTACGGCTGGTCATCAGGCGGTCGATCTCCTCAGGACGTTCCATGTCGGCAAGCGTCCTGCGGCGGATATCGTTCACCCGACGCAGCACGTAATCGGCGTCGTAGAACCAATAGGCCGCAGCATCGCCCGCAAACTGCACGAACGACACCTTCGCCGCCCCATCGCCGGCATTGAGGTTGGGAATGATCTCCACCCGGTCGAGTTTGTCGGCCGAGAGCTGGCTCGAAATGTTGAAACGACGGATCGAGTCCACCTCGTCGCCGAAAAAGTCGATACGGTAGGGTTTGCTTTCCGAGAAGGAGAAGACGTCCACGATACCGCCGCGCACCGAATACTGGCCCGGCTCATAGACGAAATCGACGCGGGTGAAGTTCGCATCGACGAGCGCGTCCTCCAGCACGGCGATCGAGATACTGTCACCGACTTTCACGGCGATCGTATCCCGCCGGAGGGTTTCGGCGTCGGCGACCCGCTCGGCCAGCGCTTCGGGATAGGTGCAGACGATCAGATACCCTTTCGTGAAGCCCTTCACGGCGTTCATCGCCGCCGTGCGCTGCACCACGCCCTGCGCATCTTCGGCGCCGTAGGCCACCGAACGCTTATAGGACGAGGGGAAGAAATAGACCTGCTTCTCGTCCAGCAGGTTATAGAAGTCGTTCATCAGGTAGGCCGCAGCGTCGCGGTCCTCGGCGACGAAGACGTGTACGCCCCCGGTTTTCGCCGCAGCGGCAGCGGCATAGAACGAAAGAGCGCCGCCGACCAGCTCTTTCAGATGGACGGTTGCGCGCTCTTTCTTATATTCGCGGCACAGGCGGGGCAGGGCTTTCGACCCGGCGGCGAACTGCGCCAGCTGCTCGCGGGCAGTCATACGGTTACTTGTTTATCAGGTCGTTGTCCTTGCGGTCGTGGTAATGGACCTCGACGATACCGAGACTCTGGTCGGCGACGACATGCAGCCGCACCTTGTATTTCCACTGCCAGCGGCGGCGCAGCGACCAAAGGCCCTGCTTGAGGAAGGAGGCCACATAGGGGCTTACGACCAGCTTGATATATTTGTGACCGCGGTCCTGCGTAAGGAACGAAATCTGGTTCTCGATCTTCTTGTCCAGCAGCACCGTCGGTTCGATCTTGCCCGATCCGTTGCAGGTCGGGCAGACGTCCGAAACCTCCTCCACGGCCACGGGACGCACCCGCTGGCGGGTGATCTGCATCAGGCCGAACTTGGTGAGCGGCAGGACCGTGTGCTTGGCCTTGTCGGTAGCCATCAGCTTCACCATTTCGTCGTAGAGCGCCTGCCGGTTCTGCGCCTTGTGCAGGTCGATGAAGTCAATGATGACGATGCCGCCCAAGTCTCGCAGACGCAGCTGGCGGGCGATTTCGGCCGCAGCGGCCAGATTGACGTCCATCGCCGTCTGCTCCTGATTGTCCTCGGCCTTGGTGCGGTTGCCCGAATTGACGTCGATGACGTTCATGGCCTCCGTATGCTCGATAATGAGGTAGGCGCCGCGGCGCAGCGAGACATATTTGGCGAAGAGCGACTTGATCTGCTTCGAGATGTCGAAGTTGTCGAAAATGGGCACGTTGCCGCGGTAGAGTTTGACGATCTTCTCCTTTTCGGGTTCGATCTGCCTGATATAACCGCGGATGTCGTTGTACATCGCCTCGTCGTCCACGGCGATCTGCGAGAACGAACCGTTCAGCGAGTCGCGGATGATCGTATTGGCGCGGTTCATCTCGCTCATCAGCTGGGCGGGAGCCGTGTTTTTCTTGATCGCCGCGCAGGTCTTGCGCCAGCGGTCGATCTGGGTCTGGATGTCGTGCTCGATATCCTCGTCCTTGGCCTCCATGGCCGCAGTGCGGATGATGACGCCGAAATTCTTGGGCAGCACGGCGGCGGCGATCCGCTTCAGGCGTTTCTTCTCGTCCACCGAACGGATCTTCTGCGACAGGAAGACCTTCGACGAGAAGGGCACCAGCACGACGTTGCGCCCGGCCAGCGAAATATCGGCCGTCAGACGGGGACCCTTGGTCGAGATGGCCTCCTTGGCGATCTGCACCATGATGTTCTGGCCGACCTGCAGGTAGTCGCCGATCTTGCCCGACTTCTCCACGGGCGGTTCGAGCTTCATGCTCTCAACGCGCAGGCCCCGTTTGCCGGGCTGCTGCGAAGCGACGAGCTTCTGCAACGAAGGAAACTGACCGCCCAGATCGAGATAATGGATAAAGGCGTCCTTTTCGTGTCCTATATTGACGAATGCCGCATTGAGACCCGGCATGATCTTACGTACTTTTCCGAGGTAGATATCCCCGACGGCGAACAATTAATTCTCTGTTCATCTATCGTGTGTCGCGCTCCGGCGAAGACGCGGAATACTGAAAAAATTTAGGCCGCTTTTTGGTCTGTAAGTGGCCGAACTCTGATAGTGCGGACCCGTCGTCCGAGCGGCGGCAAAGGCCCCAATTATCGTGGAGTCCGCCCCGAAACGCCAACGCACCGTGCGTGAAAGGTTAGGACTCCCGGGAACGGCGGCTCCGCACCGAGTCCCATGCCCCGGAAGCGACCGTCACGAAAAACCGGAAAAAATAGGTAAAGCTAAAAGAGCCCTGCTCCTTTAGCTTTATCCCGTTAGTACAGCGCTACCCTACTTTTTCTTGTGACGGTTCTTACGCAAACGTTTTTTTTGCGCTTTGTGGGTAGCCATCTTGTGTCGCTTATGCTTCTTTCCGTTTGGCATAGTCCTTGATTTTTTGAGGTTCTTATTTATTTAATTATTTCACCTTCGCCGCAAAGCTCTTGGCGGGCTTGAAAGCGGGAATGTTGTGTTCGGGAATGGTAATGGTCGTATTCTTCGAAATGTTACGAGCAACCTTCTTCGCGCGCTTTTTTACGATGAAGCTGCCGAAACCACGGAGATACACGTTGTTCTTGTTGGTCAGCGACGTCTTGATGCTATCCATGAAAGCCTCAACGATTGCCTGTACCTGCACCTTTTCAACTCCGGTGCTCTTAGCGATTTCGCTAACGATATCTGCCTTTGTCATAATTATATGGTTTTATTGAGTTTAACCTGAAGATTCGGACTGCAAATATACACTTTATTTGTATTTTAGCCAACAAACGGTCGTTTTTTTTCATTTTTTTTCCCGCGTCCCTACTTTCCACTGAAACAATGCGATAACAAATATCGGGCAAAACCCGCAGAAAAACCGTGTCAAATATCCCGTTTCCGCCGCCGGAAGGACCGCTCCGGACTTCCCCGCCCGGAATCGAGCAAACTCGCTGGTGCAAATCCGCCATGACCGTCCGAACGGCGAAAATCGCGCCGGCGGTTTTTGCGTTTGAGAGGTAAAATCACTATTTTTGCGAATCCCAATCACGACAGCGCTATGGTCAAAATACTTTGGGTGGACGACGAAATCGAACTATTGAAACCCCATGTGCTTTTCCTCCGGGGAAAAGGTTACGAAGTCGATACCTGCAACAACGGATACGACGCGATCGACATGGCGACGGAGGGCAACTACGACCTCATCATCCTGGACGAGATGATGCCGGGTATGACAGGACTCGAAACCCTTCCGAAAATCAAGGAAATACGCCCCACTACTCCGGTCATCATGGTCACCAAGAGCGAGGAGGAGAACATCATGGACAAGGCCGTCGGGTCGAAGATCGCCGACTACCTCATCAAACCCGTGAATCCCAACCAGGTGCTGCTCTCGATCAAGAAGAACGTCCACTCCCAGCAGCTGGTCACCGAACAGACCACGGCCGATTACCGGGCGGAGTTCGGACGCCTCTCCTCGGCACTCCAGATGGCCGAGACGTTCCAGGGCTGGTGTTCGATCTACCGCCGGCTCACCGGCTGGGAGGTCGATCTTTCGGAATCCACCGACCAGAGCATCAAGGAGGTGCTGACCTACCAGAAAACCGAGGCCAATCAGGAGTTCTGCAAGTTCGTGCGCAGGAACTACTACAACTGGATCAACAGGCGTTCGGAAGACACTCCCGTGATGTCGCACACGCTGATGCGCTCCAACATCTTCCCGGTGGCTGACGAGAATCCGAAGACCACGCTGCTGCTGATCGACAACTTCCGCTACGACCAGTGGCGCTCGATCAGCTCGCTGCTGAGAGGCTATTACGACGTGGCGCAGGACGATTTCTACTGCGCTATCCTGCCCACGGCCACCCAATACGCCCGCAACGCCATATTCGCGGGACTGATGCCGCTGGCCATCGACAAGCTGATGCCCAACAAATGGCTCAACGACAACGAGGAGGGCGGAAAGAACCAGTACGAGGAGGAGTTCCTCAAACGGCTGATGGCCCAGAACGGCAAGAACTGGAAATTCTCGTTCGACAAGCTCGTGCGCCCGGAGCAGGGCCGCAAACTGGTGGACAATATACAAAAGGTGTACGACGCCGACTTCTCGGTCATCGTCTACAATTTCCTCGACATTCTCTCGCACGCGCGCACCGAAACCGACATCATCCGCGAACTCACCGAGGACGACGCGGCGTTCCGCTCGCTGACGCGCTCGTGGTTCGAACATTCGGACCTCTACACCATCCTCAAACTCCTCTCGGAACGGGGACACACGGTGGTTATCACCTCCGACCACGGCACCATCCGCGTGGACAATCCGGTGAAGGTGACCGGCGACCGCGAGACTTCGGCCAACCTGCGCTACAAAACGGGCCGCAACTTGGCCTACAACTCCCGCGACGTCTACGAAGTGCTCAAGCCCGAAGACGTGCAGCTTCCGTCGAGCAACCTCACGTCGAGCTACATCTTCGCCTACAATTCGGATTTTCTGGTTTACAACAACGACGCGAACCGCCATATCCGCTACTACCGCAATACATTCCAGCACGGCGGCATCTCGATGGAAGAGATGATCGTGCCCTACATCGTCTTAAACCCAAACAATAGATGAAGACCATCCATATCACCTCGCAGGACGACCTTCCGGACGTCGCCGAAGCGGTCATCGAAGCCCTCGGCCGCCGCACGGTAGTCGCCTTCCGCGGAGAAATGGGCGCCGGAAAAACGACGCTGATCCGCGAAATCGCCGCGCAGCTGGGCGCGACGGACACCGTAACCAGCCCCACGTTCGCCATCGTCAACCAGTACAAGGGCAAGGGCGGCCGCCGCATCCACCATTTCGACTTCTACCGCATCAACGACGTCCGCGAAGCTTACGACTTCGGCTACGAAGAGTATTTCTATTCGGGCGACCTCTGTCTGGTCGAATGGCCCGAAAAGATCGAGCAGCTACTGCCCGACAACGTGATGACGGTACGCATCACCGTGGACAGCGACACGGCCCGCACGTTCGAGATCGACTGACACTCCGAGCCTGTACATACGCCCGGCAACACGCCCCGCTACACCGGGCAGGTTGCCGGGCGGTTCACGTTCCGCCCCCCGGCGGCGGACAATTTGCCCGTCCCGCGAAAAATCACTACTTTTGCAGGCGGCAGGCTCCGGAAGGGATAAACTCCGGCCGGCCCTGCGCTGAAATCCGATTCACCCATTAAATACAACCATGCAGGAATACATCTCCAAACAGCAACAGATTTTGCGTCCCGCCGAACAGATTTACGCCGTCATCAGCCGTTTCGACAACCTGACGCCCGCCGTGGCAGACAAGGTCGAGGAGTGGCAGGCGACCGAAGACACCTGCTCGTTCAAAGCCAAAGGCTTCACCGTAAAGCTCCGCATGGAGGAGCGCGAAGCGCCCCGGCACGTCAAGATCGTCGCCGACGGCGGCGGAGTGCCGATGGACTTCGCATTCTGGATCCAGCTCCACAAGGTCTCGGACACCGACACCCGCATGCGGCTGGTGCTGCACATCGAGCTGAATATGATGATGAAAATGATGATCGGCGGCAAACTCCAAGGCGGACTGGATCAGATCGCCGAAGGCATCGCCAAGGCGATGAACGCCGCACCGCAATATTAACGCAGAGGCGGCACGGAATGCGGGACCGCATGCGATACGGCCCCCTGCCCACCGTCCCGCATCCGACCGGCCGTTCCGGTCGGACGCCAGAACAACCGACACGCGACCATGAAACCTACTGCATACCTGACAACCTTTTTGGGGCTTCCCGGAGCATCCGGCGAAAAACGGGCCGCGTGTAATTTCGACCTGACAAGCCGTTATTTCTACAACGTCTCCTCGGAAGAGAGCTCTTTTCAGACCATCGACGCCGAGACCACGGCCGACCTCGACCTCAACGCCGTATTCGAGCGCATCGACCGCACCGCCTCCAAACCGGGACAGCAATACCTGTACGCCCGTCTGAGGACCCTGCGCGGCACGGAAGAGGTGCAGGAGTTCGGTCGCAGGACGGATCATTTCGCCGGGAACACCGGACATGCCGAACAATGCGCGAAACACCTTTCGCGGCTCTCGGACGACGACGCCTACGACCTGCAAAACCTGATTTTCGACAAGTCGGAGCAGGTGCGCCGCATCGCTCTCGTCTACCTGCTCTCGGCCGCAGCCGTGCTGTCGCTGCTGCTGAGCTTTCTCTATCCGCTGCTGCTGTTGCTGTTCCTTGCCGTCTTCGCCGCGAACATGTATATCCATTACAGCAACAAGCTCAACATTTCGATCTATGCTTCGGCCGTGAAACAGTTGTCGCTGGCGCTGCGGACCGCCCGGCATCTCGCTGCCGAGGAGGTTCCCGGCACGGAGGAGGCCCTGAAGGTCATCCGTCAGGTCTCCGAGGTCGAACGGCGCAGCCGCGTGGTCGGCACGCAGGGCGACAGCGCCAACGAACTGGCCGCGGCCGTATGGCTGGTGCTCGAACTGCTGAAGGCGGCCTTCAACGTCGAGGTGATTCTCTTCCACCGCTTCACAGGCAGCATCATAGCGCGCCGCGACGCCATCCACGGACTGTTCCGGTTCATCGGAGAGACCGACGCCGCGATTTCGGCGGCACGCCTGCGCGGCGAAACGCCGACCTGCCGCCCGGAATTCACCGACGGGAAATACCTGCGGGCCGAGGAGGTCATACATCCGCTCATCGGAGACTGCGTCCCCAATACGCTGGAGCTGGACGGCACGGGATTGCTGCTTACCGGTTCCAACATGTCGGGCAAGACCACGTTCATCCGCACGCTGGTGCTCAACGCCCTGCTGGCCGAGACGCTCGACATCTGCTTCGCCGAGGCATACACGGCCCCGTACATGAAGATTTACAGCTCGATCCGCATCTCGGACGACATTGCCGAAGGGACGAGCTATTACCTGCAGGAAGTGCTGACCGTCAAACGGTTCATCGACGCATCGCAGGAGCCGGCGCCGTGTCTGTTCGCCCTCGACGAACTTTTCAAGGGCACGAACACGACCGAACGCATCGCCGCAGGAAAAGCCGTGCTGGCGCACCTCAACCGGGGGCCGCATCTCGTGCTGGTATCGACGCACGACGTCGAGCTGGCGGACCTGCTCCGCAAAGACGGCTACGAACTGCACCACTTCCGCGAGGAGGTGATCGACGGGAAGCTGGTCTTCGACTACCAACTGCACACGGGTCCCCTCACCACCCGCAACGCCATCCGGATTCTGGAAATGTACGACTATCCGCGCGACCTGATCGCGGAAGCGTACGAGGTGCAGGAGAAACTGACGGAGAAATCGAACTGACGACACGAAAACGCGACTCCGGCTGGAGTCGTCCGTGCGACAAAATTACCCCTGCACCGGTTTGCGCTGCATGAAGCGGCGTTTGAGCCACCCGCGCACCGGTTCGTCGTACAGACGCAGGCACAACCACGCCAGCAGGATGCTGCCGCCATAGACCAGTGCACCGTACCCCAGTGCTTCGGGCCATGCGGGACGGGTATCGACCACCCACGCAGTATAAATATAGACGAACGGATAGTGCGTGATATACAGCGGATAGGAGATATCGCCCAAGAAACCGCAGACCTTTTTCGACACCCGGTCCGTGACTTTGCCGCCCGCGCCGGCCGCTACGACCAGCGGGAAGAGGACGATGATGCACACGGCGTCGTAGAGACCGTTCAGCCACAAGCGGTCCGTCCCCAGATGCGGCATGGCCAGCACGGCGACGACGCAGAGACTGCAAAGCCAGAAAGCGCCGCGCAGACGGACCGGCTTTCCGACGCGCGACAGCAGCAGTCCGGCGATAAACGGATAGGCCAGCCGCGTGAAACCTACGCCGAGCTGTTCGCCGTCGAGCGCCCAGCCGCCGATCATATCGCCCTGCGTCACGGCGAGACGCACCGTAAAGCATGCCGCGACAACGGCGAGCGCCCCCAGCAACAGCTTCGAAAGACGCCGCAGGACAAGGGCATAGCAGATATTGGCGATATACTCGAAGAAAAGCGACCATGCGGGGCCGTCCAGCGGATAGGTCTCACTCCTGCCGCGAATATCCATCGACGGCGGCACGGGAATCATCAGACACCCCAGCAGCAGGATCAGAAGCATGCGTCCGACCGGAACGCCGGCGATCATTTCGTAAGGTCCTCAGGCGCCGAAGTAGAACGCCGCAGCGCCGATCAGCATGCCCATCACTACCATGGGATGCAGGCGGATCAGACGGCGCTTGAAGAAATCGCGGTAGGTCATGCGTCCCCAGCGGTCGTCGTAGGCATAGCCGATGACGAAGCCCGAAAGGACGAAGAAGAAATCGACGGCCAGATAGCCGTGGTTGATGATCTGGTCGGCATGGCTCGCGGCATGCGCCTCGAAAAGATGAAAAGCCACGACGACCAGCGACGCGACGCCGCGCAGACCGTCGAGGATCGCATAATGGGGCTTCGAGTCGGGATAGGCGGAAGCGGAGATTGAAAGCATATGGATCAGCGTTTTTTATCGTCAGACAAGCAGGCTTCGAGCCGTTCGAGCACGGCTCGCACCGTGGGGAAACTCCCGGCGGCATGGGCCATCGCTTCGGCCGGAGTGCACCAGACGACCGTCTCGATCCCCTCTTCGGTCTGCGGTACGAGGTCGCCGCAGGCCGCCGCGCGCAGTTCGTACCAATGGGTGCGTTTCAGCTCCCAGCGTTCGGTCTTCGGGAAATAATAGGCGTGCCACGTCCGGCACAGCGGCCGCACCGGTTCGGCGCACACGCCCGTCTCCTCGACGATTTCGCGCACGGCGCACGCTTCGATGCGCTCGCCGCATTCGAGATGTCCCTTGGGCAGGTCCCAGCGGCCGTTGCGGCGCATCATCAGCCACTCGCCGCGGTCGTTCACCACCACGCCGCCCGCCGCTTCGATCTGCGTAAAATCAGCCGCAAAAGAGCGGAACGCCGCGTCGGGATCGGCAGAAACGACTGCGACGCAGTTGTGCGATTCGAGAATTTTCGTTACCTTCGCTCGTGATAGGTCCGCCGGATCTGCGGGCACGACGGCATAGCATTCGCCGCCGAGCGCGTCCGAAGTGAAAATCACGGATTTATCTGCAAAATATACGGTATGGTTCATGCCGATCGGATTTGAATGCAAAAATACGAATAAATAGAAGAAACCCGACCGAAAATGAAAAAATTACTCCTTTTTATGGCTATTGCAGCTACGGGACTGAGCGCATGCGACAGCAGGCGGCCGCAGCCCCTTACCATCGACAATGCCCTGACGGCCGATGAGATCGCCACAGGCATTCTCACCCCTGAGGTGATGTGGAAAATGAGCCGTGCAGGCTCCTCGTCGCTCTCGCCCGACGGGCGTACGCTCCTCTATGCGCAGACCGACTACAACATGGCCGAAAACCGCGGCGTGACGACCATCTGGGTCGAAGACCTTGCGACCAAGGCCGTGACGCGCCTGACCGACACCGCGTCGAACAACGCCGATCCCAAGTGGAGCGCCGACGGGGAGAAGATCTACTTCCTCTCGGACCGCAGCGGCTCGATGCAGGTATGGGAAATGACGCCCGCAGGCGGCAACGCCAGACAGCTCTCGGCATTCGACAAGGACGTCGAAGGCTTCGGCATCAGTCCCCGCGGCGACAAGGCGTGGTACGTACAGCGCGTCGAGGTCTGCGACCGCAAGTCGTCGGACGTCTACAAGGACATGGACAAATCGAAGGCCCGCATCTACGACGACCTGATGGCCCGCCACTGGAATTACTGGGACGAGGGTTCCTACCTGCATATCTTCGTCGGCGACTTCGGAGCCGAGGGGCTGAAGCCCGGCGTGGACATCATCGGCAAGGACGCCGCGTGGGACGCTCCGCTGGCACCCTACTTCGACATGGCCGAAATCGCGTGGAACAACGCCGGAACGATGCTGGCGTACACCTGCAAGCCGCTGACCGGCACCGAGTACGCCGTTTCGACCGATTCGGACATCTTCGTCTACGTCCTCGAAAACGGCGTGACGCAGAACATCTGCAAACCCGTAAACGTCAATACCGGCGAACCGATCGCGGACATGGCCACGATGGCGGGTTACGACAAATACCCCGTCTGGTCGCCCGACGACCGGCAGATCGCGTTCCTCTCGCAGCGCCGTGCCGGCAACGAGTCGGACAAGGCGCGCCTGTTCCTCTACGACTGCCAGACGGCCCAAATGCAGGACCTGACCGAGGATTTCGACTACAACGCCATGAACGTCGTCTGGAGCGGCAGCGACATGCTCTACTTCATCGCCCCGATCGAAGCCACGCACCAGATATGCCGCATCGCGCCTTCGGTCGGCGAAGTCGAAGTGGTGACCCGCGGCGACCACGACATCAACGCCTTCTCGATGGCGGGCGACAGGATCGCCGCCGAAATGTGTACGATCTCGATGGCCACGGAGTTCTTCGACGTGAATCCCGCCGACGGCACGCTGACGCAGATTTCGGCCATCAACAAACCCGTCTACGACAATATCAGAATGGGCGAGGTGCAGAAACGCTGGGTCAGGACCACCGACGGCAAACAGATGCTGACGTGGGTGATCCTGCCGCCCGACTTCGATCCCGCCAAGAAATACCCCACGCTGCTCTACTGTCAGGGCGGTCCGCAGAGCGTCGTTTCGCAGTTCTGGAGCTACCGCTGGAATTTCCAGCTGATGGCGGCGCAGGGTTACGTCGTCGTTGCGCCCAACCGCCGCGGCCTGCCCTCGTTCGGACAGGAGTGGCTCGACCAGATTTCGGGCGACTATTCGGGCCAGAACATCCGCGACTACCTCTCGGCCATCGACGACGTGGCGAAGGAGCCGTGGGCCGACGAGACCCGCATGGGATGCGTCGGCGCATCGTACGGCGGATATTCGGTCTATTTCCTGGCCGGATGCCACGAGAAACGGTTCAAGGCCTTTATCTCGCACTGCGGCATCTTCAACTTCGAGTCGATGTACGGCCAAACCGAGGAGCTGTTTTTCATCAACAACGATTACGGAGGTCCCTACTGGGATCGGTCGAATGAAGTCGCACAGCGCTCCTACGCCAATTCGCCGCACAAATTCGTCGAGAAATGGGACACGCCCATGCTGATCTTCACGGGCGAATACGACTTCCGCATCCCCTACACGCAGTCGCTCGAAGCGTTCACCGCCGCCCGCGTCCGCGGAATCCCGGCCCGTCTGGTGGAGTTCGAAAACGAAGCCCATCAGGTGTTCAAACCCCAGAACTCGCTCGTATGGAACCGCGAGTTCTTCGGCTGGCTGAACAAATACGTAAAATAACCGTCCGAAAGGCTCGATATGAAGGCCGTCCGAATCGTCGGGCGGCCTTTATCGTTCGCCAAGCAAACCTTTTCGCTCTTTCTTAAACCATTTCAGCCCGTCCGCCGTCCGCCAAATCTACCGGTTCATTGGAAGAATCCGCCGGTTCGTTGAATTTATTTTCATCTTAGTCAGGACCTTCCTACATTTGCTTTTGACGCAATTAACAGATTTTGACTATGAAGAATGTAACCACCCACCGGGCGGGGAAGCTGTGCTATGTCACACCCCTGCTCGAACAGATCGACGTGCAGCCCGAAAAGGGATTTGCCAACTCCTTCCCCGGCGGCGGCGTAGAGCCGACCGGCGTAAGCTACGACGATTTCTATTTGGATAACGAATAAAAAACGGCGCAGCTATGAAAAACTTCAATAAAGCTCTGTCAATCCTCGCTGCGGCCGCACTGTTTGCGGGCTGCAGCAGTTACGACGAGACGAACGATCCGGCGCGCGCCGGCAATACGTCCGTAAAGCTCCTTGCCGATGTCGCCGACGACGCCGAAACCCGTGCCGGCATCTCCGTCGGGGAAAGCACATTTACCGGATATTGGGAAGAGAACGACGCTATGGGAATTCTTTTCACCGCCCCCGGCTCAACTCCCGAACTTCGGCCGTTCACCACCAACAACAACGACTTCGCATTCGAAGGAGAGCTGCCGGCGCAGAGCGGTGCGTGGCAATACATGGCTTTCTATCCCCATGCGACCGTAAACGGCACCAAAGCCAGCATTCCGTTCGGCAACCTGCGCACCCAAAGCGGCAACGCTTTCAACTGCGCCTCCGACGCGCTGGCGGCCCCCATCCTGAGTTTCGCCAATGCCGAACCGGGCAAAACCGACGAAGGCGATCCGGTCCGATTCACCCTCAGCCGCCTGACCTCGATTCTCAATCTGGAGGTAAAAGGCGGAGACAATGCCGACAAGGTCCGCTACCTGCTGCTGACTTCGGAAAACGAAACCCAGACGCTCTCGGCCGCGAGCATCGACTTCGACATTTCAGACATGGGCTCCGGACTCGCATTCAGCCAAACCGCTCCGTCGAACCTCATCGCGCTGGGCTTCGAGCAGGGCACGGCTCCCGACGCCAACGACATCAACGCCTTCTTCAACATCATGCCGGGGAGCTACGACAAACTGACTGTAGACGTGATTACGGCACCCCGGATCGGTACGGTCGCCATCGAACGCGGGGCAGACAAACCGTTTGCCGCAGGCAAGCTCTACAAGCGCGCCGAAACGCCCGTCTTCGCTCCGCTCGAAGCTCCGTCGTTCGACTGGCCGGGGGACATGAGATCGACCAAGCGCACGAAATCACCGTGGACGACAACAACCAACTCACCTACTCCGCCGCCATCAACATCCATGTACCGGGAGGCATCGCCGGTCTGGAAGTCGATGTTTCGTCGCCCGTACTGAGCATGCTGGGCATTTCGAAACTCGACCTGTTCAACGATTCCGACGTCATCGAGGAAATCTCCTTCGCAGATCTCGGACTCAGCTGCCAGACCGAAATACAATATAAAAAAGAGTGCGTTTTCGACATCACGGCACTCGTGCCGATGATCCTCCTGCTGGGTCCCGACCCCGGCAGCGAACACGTCTTCGACGTCAAGGTGACCGATCTCGCGGGGCAGGTGACCGAGCAATCGCTGACCTTCACGGCCCCGGCGCTCGTGCGGGTAGATCAAACGGACCTTTGGAAAAACACCGCCTCGCTGACGATCAGCAATCAGTTCGCCGACGCCGGCAGCGTCGTGCCGGAGTACCGCATCAAAGGCGAAAGCGCATGGAACGCCGCCAGCGTCTCCGGGCCGAACGACGACGGCAGCCGCACGGCCCTGATCAGCCCCGACTGGACCACCGGCACCAACGAAGCGAGGCTGACGATCCATAGCGTCGATCCCAAGACCGGCATCTTCGCCCGCAAGAGCTACGAATACCGACTGCTCGCCGACGGCGCAACAGTCGCTTCGGGCGAATTCACGCCCAAAAACAACCTCGGCGACGTCATTCCCAATGCAGGCATGGAGAGCTGGAGCACGAAATCGATGAAAAAGATGTTCTCAGGCTCTGCCAACGCACCCTATCCGAACGCCTATATGACCAGTTCGGGAACCGACAAATTATGCACTCAGGCAACATATCCCGGCATGGTCGGTGATTATTGCGCGCAACTCGCCGCGAAGTATGCAGGCATCGCATTCGCTGCGGGCAACCTCTACACCGGAGATTTCGTGATGGACGGCACAGTCGGTTACGCACAATTCGGACAGCCGTACACCTATTCGGCACGTCCCGCCGCCCTCAAACTGAAATACGCCGCCGAGATAGGCGAAATCAACCGGGTCAAGAACGATCCGCCCGTAAGCACCGGCATCGACAAAGGACGCATCTTCGTCTGTATCGTCGAATGGAGCGACCGCCATGCGGTGCAATCGGGCACCACGGTGGACAAGACGACGTTCTGGGACCCCGAAACCGTATCGAGCCTGAACGAAGGCAAAATCATCGGCTACGGTCCCGCCTACATCACGGAGTCTCACACCGGCAGCATGAAGGATCTGGCGCTTCCGATCGTCTATTACGAAAAGACGGACACACCTCCGACGGGCAACTACACGCTGGTCATCTCGACCGCGACCAGCTATCTGGGCGACTACCTGACCGGATGCGACGCGAACAAACTCTGGGTAGACGATTTCGAGTGGGTATACTGATCTCCCGATAACAAACCCGAAGGCCCCGCGGCCTTCACCCCCGACCTCCCTGCGCCTGCAGGGAGGTTTTTTGTTGATTTCCACCGCCTTGCAATATTGCCGCAATCGATTCCGGTTCCACAAGGCAAACATGCCTTTTCGTGATGAAACACTGCCCGTTCATTGAATTTATTTTCAGATGATCCGCTTTCCGCCTATTTTTGTTAGGTCACTTTAAACTATTGCATACCATTTTAAACTATTGCATACCATGGAAATTGTATCAACCACGAAAGGGGGGGGGCAATACTCCGCCCCGATGATCGAGACGATTGAGGTCGCCGCGGAAAAAGGATTTGCCACGTCCGGAGACGTCCCTTCCTCCGACGGAATCAGCCCCCTGAGCTGCTACGACGATTTTTATTTGGGCGAAAACGAATAAAAAACCGGCAGCCATGAAAAAACAAGTCTCTCTTTTAACGCTGACCGCAGCGCTTCTCCTCGGCGCGTGCAGCACCTACGAGGAAGTTCCCGCAACATCCGGCGACGGAGCAACTGCCGTCGGTTTTCTCGCCGATATCGCTCCCCGCGAACAAAGCCGCGCCGACATCAACGTCGATTTCGGCACCGGTCTTACCGGCACATGGAACGGCGAAGACAAACTCGGCGTCCTCGCCAACGACTTCTCGAAGCTCCTGCAATTTACGTACACCACAGACAGCAAGGCTTTTACAGGCTCGCTCTTCGGCTCCGCAGGCACTTGGGCGTACCGCGCCTTCTACCCTCACAACGGAAACGCCACCGTTTCCGGCACGACCGTAACGGTTCCTTTCAGCGCCCTGCGCACCCAGAACGGAAACAAATACAACAGCGAATTCGACATCATGGCCGCCGACGCCATCACCCACAACAACGCCAAGCCGGGCAAAACGCCGGAAGGGAATGCCGTAAAGTTCAATCTTCACCGCATCACCTCGATCCTCGCGCTCAAACTGCAAGGCGGCGCTGCGTCGGAGAAAATAGCCTCCGTCATGCTGACGTCGAAAAAACCGATCGCCTCCGAAAAGCTGACCTTCACCGTTCCCTCGGACCCGAACGCCACATACGATCCGTCGGCTATCACCCCGAAGCTGGTCGTCGAAGGCACCTCCGCAATGGGCTCTCCCATCTCGATCAACTCGGAGCACATCACCGTCACCTACGCCGACGGCACGGCTCCTTCGGCCGATTACAGCGAGACCTTTTTCAACGTGCTCCCTGATGACAGCTACGGCGACCTGACCTTCTCGGCCTGCACCGACAAAGGCAACGCAGCAAGCTTCACGATCACCCGAACGACACCCGTCGTCGCCAACTGGGTCTACACGGTGGAGCGGACCGCATCATTCACCAAAGCCGCAGCCCCGACCGTCAAGTGGATCGGCCACGAAGACCTTACGACACCCACCGAACTGCTCGAAAGCGGCAACAGCGCCAATATCCGGGTCAGCGCACCGGGCGGCATCAAGTCGATGCAGGTGGATATCACCTCGTCGGTACTGACAACTCCTATGGAGAGAAGCGAACAAAATTTGCTGGAGGCGGTAAAACTCGCCCCTTCGATGGAACTGACCAATCCCGCCAATAATGACATGGCAGCCGCTTTAGCCGGATTCGGTTTTCCGACTCCGGCACAACTGCTCAACCAGCAGCATGTGTATTTCCAGATCGGCGGTCTGATAGACATGCTCGCCATGGTCTGCGCCAAGGTGACCGAAACGACGAACTCCGATTTCAAGTTCACCGTCACGGACAATGCCGGACAAAAAACAGTCATCACGCTGAAATACGTAAAAACAGTCGCCCCCGCCATTACTTACAACAACGACGCAGACCTTTGGGCCAATACAGCATCGTTTACGCTTTCAAATATTCCGGCCGATGCGACATCCGTTTCCGTGCAATACAGAATCAAAGGTCAGACCACATGGAACGACGCTAATGTTACAGCCAATGAAGACGGGTCCCGCACGGCCAAAATCAGCCCGACATGGACAGAGGGAACAAATGACGCAGGCCTTACCATATATACTGTCAATCCGGAAACCGGGATATTCGCAAAAAAGACATACGAATATCAGTTGAACATCGATGGTTCCATTATAAAATCGGGAGAATTTACTCCGGCGAATAACTCCGGCGATACGATCGAGAACGGCGATATGGAAGGCTGGAGCACCAAAGCAGCCCCGGACAATGCCTCGAAAACGATTCCCTACCCAAACGTATCGGGGAATACGTTCTGGGCAAGCGGCAATAATATGTATATGGCATTCGTAACGGGCGGAAAAGCGGCAAAACTATGTTTGCAAAATACAACCAAAGCAGGCAGAGGTGGTAACTCATGTGCCGAAATGTCTGCTCAGAATATTTTAGGCGTATTCGCTGCAGGCAATTTATTCACAGGTGATTTTACGATGAAAGGCTCTGTAGGATATGCCCAATTCGGTCAAAAATACACATATTCAGCCCGCCCCGTTGCACTGAAATTGAAATACGCAGCAACAATAAACCCGATCGATAAAGTAGCAAACGACGCTCCGGCATCCAAAGGCGATATAGACAAAGCCCGCATTTTTGTTTGCATCATAGATTGGAATGCACGCCATAGCGTCCAATCCGGCACCTCAATAAATGCTAAGACATTTTGGGATCCTGCAACCAAATACAGCCAACCTGAAGGAGACATAATCGGATACGGGTCTTATTTTATCACGACAAGTACCGACGATACCATGCAGGAGCTAACTATCCCGATCAATTATTACAAAAAAACGGATATAGCTCCTAACCCCGAAGAGAAATATACCATGATCATATCATGCGCTACCAGCTACTTGGGCGACTATCTGACAGGTTCGTATACCAACAAACTCTGGGTAGACGATTTCGAGTGGGTATACTAATCCCCCGATAACAAACCCGAAGGCCCCGCGGCCTTCACCCCCGACCTCCCTGCGATTGCAGGGAGGTTCTTTTATTAGGCACCGCCCGCACCGCGAAAGAAGGGCGCGCAAGCCATTTCCCGGCTGCGGAAAGACATCCGAAGAGAGGAGAATCCGGTCCGTCGGAGTGCGGCGCGTCGAGTGTTCGTGATGAAAAATGCGCTGTTCGTTGAATTTATTTTACAAATCCGCGGCACATGCCTATTTTTGCATATTGTCAACAAAAGACTGCATCCATGCGAACAAGAACCCGGACATCCCGACCCAAACAGACGCTTCGGGACGTTTCGTATAAAGGCGCCCCGACCGGGACAGTCAAAGCGGCACATGCAGCTGACGCTCCGGCAGCGCCGTCCGCAAACGGCACGACCGACAACACTCACCATTGAACGGCTGGAATACCATGAAAAGACAACTCATATACTTAATGGCATCGGCGGCCCTGCTGGCGGCCGGATGCTCCACGGAAAACAAGGCCGAAGGCACGGAATACGGCACGCTGAAGGTCAGCTGCACCGCCGACGGTTCGATCGTCGCCGCATCGGACGACACTTCCCGGATGCCGGCTGCGCCCTCCGTCCCCCAAGCCGGCGATTTCACGCTTACGGTCACCGGAGAATCGGGGACGCAGCAGTGGGATACGCTCACGGAATTCGAGCAGAGCGACGCCGTGTTCCGAATGGGAACCTACGCCGTCTCCGTCGCACACGGCGACCCCGATGCGGAGGGAATCGACAAACCCTATTATGCCGCGGAGAAGAGCGTCGAGGTGCTGCCCCGCCGCGCTGCAACGGTGGAGATGACCGCTACGATCGCCAACTCGCAGACGGTGGTCCGCGCCACGGAACAGTTTCTCAACTATTTCCACGACGCGCAGTTTACCGTAACGACGGCATCGGGCAACCAGTTCGACTTCACGCCCGGCAGCACGCCCGCCGACGAGCCGGTATTCGTCAAAAGCGCCACGACGCTCAAGGTAACCGGCACGGCACGCCGCCAGAGCCAGACCGGAACCGACGAGGGGCCTAAGGTCACCTTCTCCGAGCAAACGCTCGAAGCCACTTCGCCGCGCACCTGCCACGTTCTCACTTTCGACGCCAAGGATGCGGGCAGCGTCACGCTGACCGTCACGCTCAGCGACGACTACACCGAAACCCGGCCGATCGACTGCGAGGTCAACGAGGGCGCTATCGACGATACCAAATAAGGAATAAAAACAGCAAAAGATATGAAGACATTTACCAGACTTTTTACGATGTTGGCGGTTGCAGCGTTCGTTGCGGCAGGCTGTGTGAACGAAGAGCCTCCCTACAAGGAGGAACCCAAACCGACGCCGGGCGACGCGACGGGCTTCCTGTCGGTAAGCGGCCTTTCGATGCGGGTGGTCTATGACGAGACGGACGTTCGTCCCGACGACACTTCGGACCAAACACAAAGCCCGCAGGCCGTATCCGGCACCCGCGCCGAGCAACCCGACGTGGACGGTTTCATCGTAGAAATTCTCGACGCCGACAACGCGCAGGTATTCAAAAAAACCTATGCCGAACTCAAACAGCAGCTCGCCGAGCCGATGGAACTTCCGGTGGGCGCCTACCGCATGGAGGTGCGCTCGAAGGAGAGCACTCCGGACGTAGCGTGGGAGCACCCGGTTTACGGCGCGACGAGCAGCTTCACGATTTCAAAGGCGCAGACGACCCAGCTCGAAGAGGTGGTCTGCACATTGCAGAATATCAAGGTCACGGTGGATTATTCGTCCGAACTGGCCGGCATGCTGGCCGACACCAGCAAGGCGACCATATCGCTGGGCCAGACCAGTCAGGAGTTTCTCAAAACCGAAACGCGCGCGGCCTACTTCAAATCGCTGGACATCGAGAATACGCTGGTTTTCAACTTCGACGGCGTTTTCGCCGGCACCGACATCCCCGCGCAGTTCAGCAAGCAGATCACGGGAGTCAAGGCCGGCCAGTGGCGTAAGATTTCGGTCGTAATCAACTACGCCGACAAAGGAACGCTTCTGTTTCAGGTAACGGTGGACAACAACATCATTCAGGACAACTCTTTCGTCGTAGACGGCACCGACAACCTGCTGGAAGAGCTTCTCGAAGACCCCAGCGCACCGGCTCTCGCATGGCCCGGACATGACATGTCCAAGCCTTTTACGCTGACGGACGCCATGTTCGACGACAACGGCAACTGCATCGAACCGTTCGTCTTCGACCTCGCATCGCCCAACGGCATCGAGTCGCTGCGCGTCAATATCGCTTCGACCAGCAGTCAGTTCATGGCTTCGATGGCGGCGATCCAGCTTCCCGAAACGTTCGACCTCTGCGCGCTCGACGCGTCGTCGCCGGCAGGCATCATACTCAAAGGATTCGGCTACCCGGTAGGCGGCGAACTCAAGGGCCAGCAGGCCAAGAGCTTCAACATCGCAGGGCAGATCAAGGCGCTCTACGAATTCGACGGCACGCACACCTTCTCGTTCGACATGACCGACGCCAAAGGCGTCTCGACCGCCGCCGCGCTGACGCTCGTCGTGGACAAAAGCGCGGGTCAGGAGGGTCCTGCAATCGTCTGGAGAGGCTATGATATCGACCAGCAGTACGAAGTGCAGAAAGACATGGTCATCGACATCGACGTGACTGCAACTGCAGGCATCAAGTCGTTCTGGGTTACGATCGACTCCGAGGCACTGAAAGATCTGCTTCCGGTCATCAACATGCCGGAGAAGTTCGACATCTGCGACATTCCGGCCGATCTGGCCGCGATTCTCCACGACGAATTCGGATTCCCGATCAACGAACAGGTGAAGAACCAGACCGCCGTAATGTTCTCGATCACCAAATTCGTCGAGATACTGCTGGAGATTCCGGGCGAGCATAACTTCGTCCTCGACGTGACGGACAACAACAACGTATTGACGCACAAGACCGTCAAACTCATCGTTAAAGCCGCCGAATAATGAAAAGACACATCACATATATCGCCATGCTGCTCACGGCACTCACCGGCGCGTCATGCTCGCAGGACGAAACTCCTGCCGGCGACGGGCGCACGGGCGTGATGGCGATGACGATTTCGACCTCGCGGGCGGAAGACAACGGCGAATACGATCCGCTGCAATACCAGAAAGTGTATATCTATAACAGCGAGGGCGGGCTGCTCCGCAAATACGCCGCGAAAGACGACATTCCCGAACGGCTGGAGCTGCTCTCCGGCACTTACCGCGTAGCGGTCGAGGCGGGCGAACAGGTCCCCGCGGATTTCTCGAAACGCTTCTACAAAGGCGAGGAGACATTCACCGTCAAACCCGGCGAAACGACCCATGCGGAGGTAGTTTGCAAGATCGCGAACACCGTCGTCGAAGTCAAATTCGACGCTTCGATCGTCGAGAATCTCGATCCGGGCTACTTCGTATGGATAGCCGGTACGGACAAATTCGACGAGGCGGAAGCCGAGTCGGGTGCGGTTCCTGCGCTCAAATTCACGGACGAAGGCACGGGCTATTACACCCTGCCCGCAGGTACGACTTCGCTGGCATGGATGTTCCGCGGCACGCATACGTCGGGCAAGGAGGTCGAGATGGAAAACACGCTGACCGAGGTCAAGGCCGGCGGCAAATACGTCTTCACCTTCCGCTACTCCCCCGACCTGCCGGGTTATATCGACGCCCTGCTGATCCGCGTCGATACCGAGACGGAAGACAAGGACGACGAGATTATTTTCAGTCCCGATCCGGCCCTTCTCACCGAGGGATTCGACAACGACGAACTGCAGAAATATACGTCCGGCGAGAAGAAATACCGGATCATGGCCTTCGCAGAGCTGAAAAAATTCACGGTCTCGGTCGGCGACGACAGCTACGACCTGCTCACCGGCACGCACGAAGGCATTTCATTCACGCCTACCGATAAATACAACACCGAACTGACGTTGTCCGACGCCTTCTTCGCAGGACTAGCGGGCGGCGACCACGCCGTGACGATCCATGTGGAAGACGCCAACGGCGGCAGCAACGAGATTTCGACGACCTACCGTCTGCAGGGACTGGTTCCGGTTACGGAAAAAAGCTACGACCTCTGGGCCAATACCGTAACGCTGCAGGTCGTGGATTTCACCCGGTCGGCAAACGTAACGTTCGGTCTGTGCGGCAGCGACGGCCAATGGAAATACCTGACCGGCACGTCGCAGGGCGACGATTTCATCTCGGCGACGTTCGCACCGCAGTGGCAGGAATCGACCAATGCCAACGGCCATACGGTCTACACGCGAGAGGCGGGCACCGGAGTCGTCGCAACATACGGCTACGAGTACAAAGTCACCATCGACGGAACTGAAAAAAGCGGTTCGTTCACGGCCGGAGCGGCGCAAACGATTCCCAATGCCGACATGTCGGGGTGGAGCATGACCAGCGGTTTCGCATTCCCCAATGCGGAGGGAGGGGCATTCTGGAGCAGCGGCAACAACACTATGACAAAAACGCTCTGCACCTCCACCGACGTAAAATTCGGCAAGGCGGCACCGGCAGCCAAACTCACCAGCACCAATATGCTCGTTCTGGCCGCCGGCAACCTTTTCACGGGAACATTCGCTTACAAAAGCTTCACCGGCACCGTGCAGTTCGGCCAGCCTTATGACTTCACGGTGCGCCCCTCGGCGTTAAAGGTTAAATACCACGCCAAGGTCGGCACGGTAGATAAAGTACGCACCTCCGGCGATATTTGTCCCTACATCAAGAAAGGCGATCCGGACATGGCGCGGATTTTCGTTGCCATCGTCGATTGGAACGCCCCGCATCAGGTAGTATCAGCCATGACCACTACCAAAGGCGCTTGGGACCCGGAGAAAGGCATCGACAACGTATCGGAAGGTAAAATTCTGGGATACGGTTCGCTCTGGATCACGCAGTCGACGGAGGGCGACGATATGCAGGACGCCGAATTGGACATCGTATGGTACGACCATGAGACGCGTCCCAGCGGGGGGGGGGGGTACTCACTCGTGATCTCATGTGCCTGCAACGCCTACGGCGATTACTTTACGGGCTGTTCGACGAACGTCATGTACGTCGACGATTTTGAATGGGTATATTAACGACTAAACGCACGACAATGCGCAAAATAACCATCAGCACGCTCCTGACCCTGCTGTATCTCGCAGGTACGGCTCAGGCGCTGCGTGCGCAGCAGACAACGGAGGACGCGTCCCTCCCGGCCGACAGCGTCGGACAGGAACGCGCGCTCACAATCAATGAAATGCGCCAACAGCGCGGTCTGACCGATACGCACAACCTCTTCGTCCCGCGCGGACAGTGGATATTCGGAGGAACGGCTTCCTACTCGACCCATTCGAACGAAACCTACCGGTTTCTGGTCGTCGAAGGCATCGAATCGAAGGGCTACACCTTCAAGGTCAGCCCGATGATCGCCTACGCATTGCGCGACAACATGGCCATCGGAGGACGCTTCATCTACTCGCGCTCGCTGCTCAAGCTCGACAAGGCCGACCTCAACCTCGGCGGCGAGGATTCGGACCTCAATTTCGAGGTGAACGACTACTATTCGCTGCGCCACAGCTACTCGGTGGCGGTAATCTGGCGGCAGTACATTCCGCTGGGACGCAACAAACGCTTCGCGCTCTTCAACGAAATGCAGCTGTCCGGAGGCGGCACGCAGGCGCGCTTCGCCAAGGATTCCCCGGTGAAGGGCACCTACGAAACCGGCTACACCTTCTCGCTCGGCGTTTCGCCCGGCATCGTGGCCTTCGCGACGAACAACATGGCCGTCGAAGTAAACGTCGGCGTAATGGGTATCACCTATACGCACACCAAGCAGGTACACAATCAGGTTACGGTCGGCAAGCGCGACGCCAGCATGATGAACTTCAAGGTCAACATCTTCTCGATCGGACTCGGTATGGCATTCTATCTCTAAAATCGGCAAGCACATGAAACGAATCATACTTTCCATCTTCTCGGTATTCATTACGCTCGGCGCCGCTGCGGAGACAGAACAAGCCCGTCCCGCAGTGCAGCAGTCCGAAACCGCTGCCGCCGCTGAAACGCCTTCGGTCACGGCCGAATCCGCCGCAGCCCCTGCGGCGCAGACAGCAGCGCCCGCCGCGGAACAGACATCCGGAAATCAGCTGACCGCAGACGCCTTTGCGACGCCCGCACCGTCGCCCATCGCCGCCGACAGGCAGAAACGGCCCAAGGAACAGCGCTTTCTGCCGACGCGCAAACGCATAGACCGCGAAATCAACAAACTCAAATTCGCCTACAAAGGCGAAGTTATGATGGGACTGACGGCATCGTACGGCACCCTGTCAAGCGACGATACGGACATCATGCTCATCCTCGACAACATCAACGCGGACGGTACGGTTGCTACGGTCAAACCCTTTGTCGGCTATTTCTACCGCGACAACAACTGCATCGGCGTGCGTTTCGGTTACCGCCACATGAGCGGCACGCTCGACAACACCTATTTCGATGCCGGCGAGGGCAACGACCTGTCGGGGCAGCTCCCCTACATCGACCTTTCGAGCGACAACTACTCGTTCGGCATCTTCCACCGTTCGTATGCCGGACTCGATCCCAAGGGGCGTTTCGGACTCTTCGCCGAATTCGAACTGGCCCTCTCTACGGGTACTTCGAACTTCCTGTACGACCCCGACCGCAAGGAGGGCGGCAACCCCAATCGTACCTACAGTGACAATACGCAGGTAAAACTTTCGTTTAATCCGGGAGCGGCCGTCTACATCTTCCCCAACGTCTGCGCGACGCTTTCGTTCGGGCTGGGTGGCATACAGTACAATTCCGTCACCCAGAAGGATGCCGACGGCAACAAGGTCGGTTCGCGCAAGGCTTCGAACATGCGCTTCCGGCTCAACATCGCAGCCATCAATTTCGGCATGACGATCCATTTGTGGGACAAGAAAAAGCAGTAAGACATGAAATATTTCCGCATACTCTTCTCGGCAGCAGCGCTTCTTTTAGCCGCTTCGTGCATCGACAACGACGTGCCTTATCCCGTCGTCGAACTCAGGATCGCGGGCGTCGAAGGCAGCGGCTTCACCGTGTCGGGCATCAGCATCGCCAACCGCACCGTGGCGCTTACGCTGGATGAGAAAACCGACATACGCAAAGTCGGCATCGACAAGGTTACGTTCGACGTCGCGACCTCCAATCCGATGATGACCGACACGGAGTCTTTCATCGGCCAGATCAAAACGTCGCGGCCCCTCAGCGGAGAATTCGACCTGCGTTCGCCGCTGTACGTCACTCTCTCGCTCTATCAGGATTACGAATGGACGATCGTGGCCGAACAGCCGATCGAGCGCGCCTTTACGGTCGCAGGCCAGATCGGCGCGACGGTAATAGACGCCCAGAAACGTACGGCGACGGCCTATGTGGCCAAGGGGACGAACCTCGGCGACATTACAGTCACCCGGCTCAAACTGGGTCCTGCCGACATCACGACCTACTCTCCCACGGCGGAAGAACTCTCGGCTTCGGGCTTCGAAACGATGCGTTTCGTCGATGCGACCTATCACGGAACGACCGAACGCTGGACGCTCCATGTCGAGCATACCGACCTGAAAGTAGCATTCCGCGAAACCGATCTCTGGAACAACACGGGCGTCATAACCGCCATGGTAACGGAAGAGGAGTATCCCAATGCTGTGATCCAATACCGTGTGAAAGGCACCGACGAGTGGCAGGCGACGCAAAAGGGCGAGCGGGACGAAACCGGACTCTTCACGGCCGCTGTCACCCCCGAATGGACGAACTCGACCAACGCCGCCGGGCTCCCCGTCAAACGTCTGGTGCGGACCAAGGGCGTCTATGCGGGTCAGACCTACGAGTTGCGGCTGCTCGTCAACGGAGACGCGACCGAAACGTCCGAATACACCGTCCCCGCGGGCGACGTCATACCCGACGGCAACATGGAAAATCCGGGGCTTTCGTGCTTCACACAAGAGAATCAGAATGCGGAATTCTGGGCCAGCGGCAACAACGGCTTCGCTAAGGAACTCTGCACATCGGCCGCTTTCGACGGAATGGGCGGCAGCCGCTGCGCCCTGCTGAAAGCCTCGGCTCCCCTGATCGTGGGACTGGCCGCGGGCAACCTGATGTCCGGCATCTTCTACAAAGACGATATGACGACCGGCGTCGTGGAATTCGGGCAGCCCTACACATGGACGGCACGTCCCTCCGGCATGAAAGTAAAATACCATGCAACAATCGGCATCGTCAACAACGCAAAACATAACGGAGCGCCGATCGGCAAGGGCGATCAGGACAAGGCCCGGATCTTCGTGGCAATCGTAGACTGGAATGCCCGTCACCGGGTAGCTTCGGGAACGGGCGCCCCGACCGGCACTTGGGACCCGACGGAAACCACGGCAACGGACGAGGGCAAGATCATCGCCTGCGGTTCGCTGTTCATCGACCGTTCGACCGCAGGCGACCGGATGACCGAAATCACGCTGCCGCTCGATTTCTACGACACGCAGGCCCGTCCCACGGGCAAATACAGCATCGTCATCTCCTGCTCGACCAGCGCCTACGGCGACTTCATGGTCGGCTGCACGACGAACACGATGTACGTCGACGACTTCGAATGGGTTTATTAAGCCGGGAGCGTTAAAACCGGAAACGCAACGAAAAAGGCTGGGACGCCGACGCGTCCCAGCCTTTTTGATTACGGGCACTCAGGTCCCTGTTCCGCACCGCTGCCCCCTCACCGCAGTCTCCAATCCCTCACCGCAGTCTCAATCGCTCGCTGCTGTTCCCACTCCTTCGCCGCCGCCCCTCTCTGAACAAAAAAACAGAAGCGGCAGAACCGATGGTTCTGCCGCTTCGTTATCGCACTCAGGCTTACGTTCCGCCGGGCGGAAATCACCTCACGGCGACCCGGCAATATTTGTCATAACGGCCTATCACGTCGTTCACGTAAGCCAGCGTCTGCCGGCTGCCGGTGAAACGGCCGCACTTGACCACTTCGTTCTCGTAGTATTCGGGCTGCGCCTTGAGCTGCAGGTACCGGGCTACCACCTCCCACGAATTGGGATCCTCCCCGTTGACACGCGCCAGACGCCGGGCATCGTTCACATGGCCTATACCGCTGTTGTAGCAGGCCAGTATTATGCTCATCCGGTCCTTGTCCGAAGTTTCCGCAGGAAAACGGAGCGTACTCTTTATTTTCGACATCAGCTTGTTGGCCAGCCATATGTTGGTCTCTGGATTGGCTATATCGCCTGCCGGAACGTCGAACTGACGCGCTACCGAAGGCATGATCTGCATCAGTCCCTTGGCTCCGCTGCGCGAGGTGATATCGGGCGTAAAACGCGACTCGTGATACGCGATGGCGCTCATCAGGCGCCAGTCGTGGCCCTCTTTTTCGCTGATGTTGCGAATGATGTTGTCGTAGGCCGAAATCACGTAATCGCCGTCGCTGAGCAGCGAATTGCCGAAATCGGCCTCTTCGTTCAGCATGTCGTCCGTCACGGGTGTGCTGAACTTGGCGTTAAAGCCGTAAAATGTCGTAAGAATTGTTAAGAACGCAAACGTTAAAACTGTCTTTTTTAACATAAAAGGTTGTTTTGCGGGCAGTTCACACCGCGCAGAACAATACGCTAATCATAGAAACCCCATGAGATACCGATTTTGAACATGCCCGGATTCAGCGGATAGTTAGCCGCCGAGAAATATTCTCCGTTACCGAACAGTCCCTTGTTCACATGCTGATATTTCAGGAATATCCGCATTCTCTTCCACTTACCCATGACGAAAGCGTCCACGTAGGGATAATTCCCCACCTCGACCTCGCGCTGGTTGTAAAACGCCGACAGTGCGGGATTGTAACCGGGCGCATAATAACGCGTATTATAACGTCCGTCCAAACCGATCTGCAGGCGCAGTACGTCGCGCACGACCCAGAATTCGTAATAATACGAAAGGAAGGCGCTCAAAAGCGGAACGGGTGCAACTTCTTGATTCGTACTCCACTGCAACAATACCCTGTTGTCCAAATGAAGTCCGCCTAAGCGGAAATCTTTGCGAGCGTACACACTCGTGAGGCTTACGTTTCCACCCTGCTGGGTAATCTGGCTGTCTGCGTCGTAATAGATCTTGTCGCTGACGACGCCCTGCCATGCTCCCGCTTCAAACGCGAAATCGGGAATCGAAAACTTCACCTCGAACCGAGTTTCATTCTCCTTGCCTAAAGGAGTGGACCATATATAATGGTTCGAGAAGAGATTCTCCTGCCAGTAGTTGGGCGAGCGGCGGTCCATCGTGAACCGACCTTCGAGAATCAGGGGGTGTCCGCGGAGATACCCCGTCAGCGCCAGATGGGCGCCCAAGGTGAGGTCTCCGCCTCTGTATCCCGACGGGTAGAACTTGAGGTTCGCATCCCAATCGACATATTTTTTTATCTTGCCTCCGACGGAGCCGTATGCGAAATAGCTGGTCTTGTTGACCTTCGTATACTTTCCCGTCAGGAAATCACGCATTTCGAACTGCGAGTAGGTATGCATGTCGATGCCTATGCCGGCATCAATCGTGCCTACCACGCCGTTGCGGTCCCAAGGCTGCGCCTGAACGAAGAAGCGGTTCGAGATAACGCGCTCGTAAATCGAGTCGCGCGTATCGCGGGGATTGATGAACCAGTCCTTGTAGTAAATCCCCTCCGTAGGCTTGAATTCGCCCGTCTCCGGGTCCCGCTCGCCCCGCTCGTTCGTATAGCCAGCCTTTATATCCGTATAGACCTTGCTCCACGAGCTGTACTCGAACGAATGGCCTATGAATACCGCCGAAAGGTCGGCCAGCGAAAAATCGTTGTCCGTCACCCGCTGCAGCGGAAGCGCATACGACTGGGTGACGAAGAAGGCGTTGTTGCGGTAGGTATTCTGCGCCTCGGCGTCGGCCAGCTTCATCGGCACGCCCGACGGCATCTGGAACGTCGTATCGGCAATGGCCCACGTGCCGACCACGCCGCCGTTTTCCTGCTGCTCGATGTGGTTGTTGTAATAGGCCGCATGCACCGAATAGCGTTTGCCCGTATGGTTGAACGCCACCGCGAGGTTGTGGTTCTTGGTGCGGGACCAAATATACTGGCCGCGCGTTCCCCGCGCCTTGTAATCGACGTTGAATCCCGTCGTCGGCGAGACGTTCTGCGCGTGCATGATGTTGAAGTTCTCCTCGCGGAAACGCTTCTGTCCCGATTCGAGGTAGGTCATGCGGATGATCGGCTTCTTCGTATTGTAGAAGGGCACGTTCTCCATATCGTACGTGTAGGCATAGTAGGGACTCGCGAAACCGAAGTCGAAGTTCTGGGGCCGCCGGAAATAGTTCATAGGCAGCGAAGCCTGTCCGAGAGCGCCCTGCGCGATGTCGCCCACCTCTTCGCGGTAGAACGGATAGTCGATGCGCCAGTCGGTCAGCGTCGTGTCCAGCGGTCCGATCTCAACGCGGTTGTAGTCGCGCCTGACGTTCCAGCGGAAATTGTTCAGCGAGCGGACCGAATCGCTGAAAAAATAGGATTCGAGCGGCTTGCGGATCTTGCGCTCCTTCTTGGTCGTATCCTGCGGCTGCTGTTCGCCCTCCTCGCCCTCTTCCGCAGGCTGTTCGAACGGATTGTTGCCGTAGAGGCTGCCGGTCTGCCCGCGCTGCTGCGCACGCATCAGCGTCTTGGCGTCGAAACCCTGCGAACGGACGATGCCGGGTACTGTCAGAAACAGACCGAGCAAAGCTGTCAGCAATATTCTTTTCGTCAATCTCGACATAGAACGGGAATCCGCGGCAAAGGTAATTTAAAAAATTTAAATATGCAATTATTCCTCCGGGCAAGCCGCTGAATCACGGCTCTTTAGCGTCACGATCCACTTTACCGCCGAAACGACGATGTAGAGCAGAATAATGACAGGGACGGCCCGAACACCCAAAGCGACCAACAGGACAACGGACAGCGCAATAAAGAGATAGCGGATCTCGTTGCCTTTAAAAGAAAAACTCCGGAACTTGAAAGCGAACATTCTCACCGGCGATATGAGCAGCCACGACATGACCGGCATCAGCAGGAGCACCCAGACGCCCAGACTGAAGCCCGTCTCGGCGTTCATCCAGCCCAGTGCAGCGAAGAACAGCGCATTGGCCGGAGTGGGCAGGCCGCAGAATTCGGTGTGCTGCGTTTCGTCGATATTGAACTTGGCCAGCCGCAGCGCCGAAAAGGCCGCCACCACGAAGCAGAGCACGCTGCCGCCGTAGCGCATCCACGGTTCGGCATCGGCCGCAAGCGCGTCGTTCCACAGCACGAAAAGCACCGAAGCCGGAACGAATCCGAACGAAACCATGTCGGAGAGCGAATCCAGCTGGACGCCGATGGCCGAGGGACACTTCAGCAGCCGGGCGGCGAAGCCGTCGCAATAGTCGAAGACGCCCGCGGCGACGGTGAGCCAGAAAGCCAGCTCCAGATCGTGGTAAACCAACGCCGAAACCGCCGCAAACGAGCCGCAGAGCAGGCTTGAGAGGGTCAGCAGATTGGGTATGGTGAACAGTTTTATTTTCATCGGGAACCTAAAAATATTTATTCCAGCAATAGGCGGCAAAGTTACAAAATATTTTTATCTTTGTCTCACTTAATTCCATATTATAACTTATGGCAAGCAACAAATATTGTGTCATCATGGCCGGCGGCATCGGTTCGCGCTTCTGGCCCAAAAGCCGGCAGTCGATGCCCAAGCAGTTTCTCGACATACTGGGAACAGGCAAATCGTTTATCCGCCACACTTACGAACGTTTTGCAAAAATCGTCCCCGCCGAGAACTTTCTCGTGGTGACCAACCATAAATACAAGGACCTCGTACTCGAACACATCCCCGAAATCGGCGAACGGCAGGTGCTCTGCGAACCGATCGGCCGCAATACGGCCCCCTGCATCGCCTATGCGGCCTACACGCTGCTGAAGCAGAATCCCGACGCGGAGATGATCGTCACCCCGGCCGACCACCTGATCCTCAACGAAGAGGACTTCCGCCAGATCATCGGCGAGTGTCTCGAATTCGCCGACCGACACGACGCCCTGCTGACCGTCGGCATCAAACCGACACGTCCCGATACGGGTTACGGCTACATTCAGGTCTCGGACACCAACGTCATCAGCAAGGTCAAGTGCTTCACCGAGAAACCGAACCTCGAACTGGCGCAGACCTTCCTGCAGACGGGCGAATTCTTCTGGAATTCGGGCATCTTCATCTGGAAGGTGCAGACCATCGTCGAAGCCTTCCGGAAATACCTGCCCGAACACCACGCCATGTTCAGCGGCGTGATGAAGGCGCTGGGCACCGACGCCGAGAAAACCACCGTCGAAATCGTCTTTTCGGAGTGCCGCGCCATTTCGATCGACTACGGCATCATGGAGAAGGCCGACAACGTATACGTCCGCTGCGGCGATTTCGGCTGGAGCGACGTGGGCACGTGGGGCTCGATCTACCAGCATTCGCGCAAGGACCGCTACGCCAACGCCGTGCCTGAGCAGGGGTGCTACCTTTACGACACGCGCAGCAGCATCGTTTCGCTGCCCAAGGACAAGGTGGCCGTCATCAGCGGCCTGAAGGAGTACATCGTCGTGGATACCGACGACGTGCTGATGATCTGCCCCCGCTCCGAGGAGCAGAACATCAAGAAATTCATCGACGAAGTCAAATTCCACAACGGAGACAAACACATCTGACGCATCCGGGCCGGCAGCCCGCATATACGGCATCCATATGTCCGAACTGTACGATATTTTCCGGCGGCACCCCCGCATCTCGACCGACACGCGCCGCATCGAGCCGGGGTCCGTCTTCTTCGCCCTGCACGGGGCGACCTTCGACGGCAACCGCTTCGCCGCCGACGCACTCTCCAAAGGCGCCGCATACGCCGTCGTGGACGATCCTGCGGCCGTCGCCGGCGACCGCACGGTACTTGTCGGCGACACGCTCGAAGCCCTTCAGGAGCTGGCGCGCGAACACCGCCGCGAACTGGCGATTCCGATTCTTGCCATTTCGGGCAGCAACGGCAAAACCACGACCAAGGAGCTGGTGAGCCGCGTGCTGGCCGAACGCTTCGAAGTCTATGCCACGCACGGCAACCTCAACAACCACATCGGCGTGCCGCTGACGCTGCTCGCCATGACCCGCGACACCGAATTCGGCGTAGTCGAAATGGGCGCCAGCGCCTGCGGCGAAATCGCCCTGCTGGCATCGGTCGCCGAACCCAACTACGGCATCCTGACCAACATCGGCCGCGCGCACCTCGAAGGATTCGGCGGCCCGGAGGGCATCCGCCGCGGCAAGGGCGAGCTGCTGGACTATCTGGCCGCGAACGGCGGCCGCGCCTTCGTCCCGCGCGAAGACGAAATGCTGACCAACATGGCCGCGGAGCGCGACGGGCTGGCTGCGGAATACTACTCCGTCACACTGGCCGACGGCATCGCGCACCATCTGGAGGGAGACTACAACCGCTTCAACATCGCGGCGGCCGTGGCCGTAGGTCGCTATTTCGACATCGACGGCGAGCGCATCCGCCACGCCGTCGGCAGCTACATGCCCGATAACAACCGTTCGCAGCGGACCGAAACGGAGCGCAACACGCTGATCGTGGATTGCTACAACGCCAACCCGTCGAGCATGCGCGCTTCGGTCCTCAACTTTCTCGCCGAGCCGGCCGGCGGCAGAAGCCGCCGCATGCTGATTCTGGGCGACATGCTCGAACTGGGCGCATGGTCGGAGCAGGAGCACCGCGACATCGTCGCCCTCGCAGGCCGGAATCCGGACACCGAACTGATGCTCGTGGGCGGAGAATTCGCCCGCGCCTGCGCCGGCATGGAGCCGCAGCCCGCCAACACCGCCCTCTTCCCCTCGCGCGAGGAGCTGATCGCCGAACTGCGCCGCCGCCCTGTCGAGAACGCCTTCGTGCTGGTAAAGGGTTCACGCGGCATCGGACTGGAAAAGGCGCTCGAAGAGCTGTAACATCGCCCGGCAGGCCCTCCCGCGCACAGAGTCGCCCCGCCTTACAGAGACTTTCCGCCGCACAAGACCTTTCCGCCGCGCAACGCCGAAGCGAAGAGGGGGGGGGCAACGAAGGACCCGGAACGAAGAAGGGGCAGGGACGAAGAGGGGCCCGAAGCAGAAGGAGGACCCGGAACAAGGGAGAGCCCGGAACAAGGGAGGGCCCGGAGCGAAGAGGGGCGCCGCGCCGACAAAAAGGCGCCTTTCCGCCGACTCAAACCGCACCGACAAACGAGAACCGCCTAAATAATAATGCCATGAAACGACTGCTGGCCGCATTGCTGCTGCTGGCCGCGGCCAATGCCGCCGCCGGCGAGAAAAGCGTTTCGCTCGAACGCGATTTCGGAACCCTCTACGGCACGCTGCTCACGCCCGGCGAAGGCGCCGAAACCGTGGCGGTCATCATCGCGGGATCAGGCCCCACACCCCGCAACGGCAATACGAACAACTACCTTTATCTGGCGCAGGAGCTCGAAAAAGCGGGTATCGCCACGCTCCGCTACGACAAACGGGGCATCGGATCGAGCAAATTCGACGCCCCGGACAAAATGGCCGACGCCACGCTCGACGACTTCATCGGCGACGCCGCGGCTTGGGCCGAGTACCTCTCCCGGCAGGATTTCCGCCGCATCGTGCTGATCGGCCACAGCGAAGGGGCGCTGATCGCCTTCTGCGCGGCGCAACAATGCCCCGAAGTCGATGCCGTGATTTCGTTGGCGGGCGCCGGCTATCCGCTCGACGAAATACTCCAGCTTCAGCTGGCCGCACAACTCGCCCCGACGCACATGGAGCTGCTGATGCAGGCCCGTGCCATCACCGCCGCCCTGAAACGCGGCGAACGGGTCGAGTCGTGTCCGCCCGAACTGGCGCCCCTCTTCGCACCCCCGTTACAGACATTCTGGATCTCGTCGCTGAGCTACGACCCGCGCGAGGAGATTCGCAAAGTGACGGTTCCCGTACTGATCGTCAACGGCGACATCGACTTCCAAGTGACGCCCGACAACGCCGACGCACTGGCGAAAGCCCAGCCCCGGTCCCGGAAAACGATCATCGAAGGCATGACCCACACGCTCAAAAAAGCCTCCGGCCCCACGCGCACGGAGCAGATCGCCGCCTATACGGACGATACGCTTCCGGTCGCTCCGGAGCTGGTCGCCGCCGTCACCGGATTCATCGAAGGACTCTGAGGTTCGCTTTTCATCGCTTCTCCGCCGGGGGATTTCCGTCATTCGATTATTTTGGTTATTTTTGATTCCGCAAAAAGAAAGTAGCGATCAGAACCTCCCACAATCCAATGCCATGACACTCCTGTTCAGCATCGAATACCGCACCCGCTGGGGCGAACAGCTCGTACTCCGCCTCGGCAGGCGGCGCATCGCCCTGCAATACGCCGACGGCGGCATCTGGACCTGCGCCGTAGAGCGGTACGCCCCTGCGGCGCAGCCGGCAGAATACCGTTACGAAGTCGAGCGCGAGGGCGTGTGCATCCGCCGCGAATGGCGTCCGCACATCCTGCGTATCCCCGCCGCACCCGCGCCCCGCGTACTCCGCATCCGCGACCGCTGGCAGGAGATGCCCTCCGACACGCCGTTCTACTCCTCGGCATTCACCCGGGGCATCTTCGGCCGCGGGAAAACCGGTAATCCGAAGAAAGCAGCCGGCAACATCACCCTGCGCGTCATCCTGCCCACCCTGCGGCCGGACGAAACGCTCGCCGTCGCCGGCAGCGGCCGTGAACTGGGCGACTGGAAACGAATCGTCCCGATGGACGACAGCCGCTTCCCGGAATGGGAACTCACGCTACATACCGCACACCGGTTCGAATACAAATTCCTGATCGCCGACCGCAAGACCCTCACCCCCATCCTGTGGGAGGAGGGTGCCAACCGCACCTGGGGCGAACTGCCCGGCGCCGGCGAACACGCCCTCGACGCCGCGGCGTACCCGCGGTTCCCCGAACGCAGATGGCAGGGCGCCGGGACGGCGATCCCGGTCTTCTCGCTCCGTACGGAAGAGGATTTCGGCGTCGGTGAGTTCTACGACCTGAAACGGCTCATCGACTGGGCGGCCGCCACCGGGCAGTGCGTCATCCAGGTACTGCCGATCAACGATACCACCATGACCGGTACATGGGAAGACTCCTACCCCTACAACGCCAATTCGACCTTCGCCCTGCACCCGCAGTTCATCCGGCTGCCGGCCGCGGGCGTCGTGGAGGACGACGAGTACCGCACCCTGCGCAACGAACTGAACGCACTCCCCGAAATAGACTACGAACGGGTCAACCGGCACAAACTGCGGCTGCTCCGCCGGGCGTTCGAACGCCACGGAACCCGCACTGCGGCACGCCGCGACTACAAGGACTTCATCGCCGCCAATAGACACTGGCTCATCCCCTATGCCGCCTTCTGCACGCTGCGCGACGAAACGGGCACGCCCGACTTCACCCGCTGGGGCGGCTTCGCCCGCTATGACCGCAAAACCGTCGACGCCTACTGCCGCAGCCACAACCGCGACATCGCATTCCACTGCTATGTTCAATACCACCTGCATACGCAGTTGTCCGAGGTCTGCGCCTACGCCCGCGCCCACGGCATCGTCCTCAAGGGCGACCTGCCCATCGGCATCAGTCGCACGAGTGTCGACGCATGGCTCTACCCACACCTGTTCCACATGGACTCGCAGGCCGGGGCTCCGCCCGACGCATTCTCGGCCGTCGGGCAGAACTGGGGATTCCCGACTTACAACTGGGAACGCATGGCACGCGACGGCTACGCCTGGTGGCGGGCACGCATGGCCAAGATGGCCGAATACTTCGACGCCTTCCGCATCGACCATATCCTCGGCTTCTTCCGCATCTGGGAGATTCCCGTACATGCCGTTCACGGCCTGCTGGGCTATTTCAATCCCGCCCTGCCCTACTCCGCCGACGAACTGCGCGGCATGGGCTTCGATACGGCCGGGGGACGCTTCACCGTTCCCGCGCCCGACGACCGGATGCTCGGCGAGCTGTTCGGCGAGCTGGCCGACGAAGTGCGCACGACCTGCATGAAGGAGGGCCGGCTGCTGCCCGCCTATGCGACGCAACGCAAGGTCGCCGAACGCTTTCCCGGCGACGATCCGCGCCGAAGCCGCCTGCGCGAAGGGCTGATGACGCTGCTCGACGACGTGCTGTTCATCGAGGACCCGCGCCGCAAAGGTTTTTTCCACCCCCGCATCGCGGCCCAATCGACCTATATGTACCGCACCCTCGACCCGCAGCGGCGCGACACTTTCGACCGGCTTCACGACGACTTCTTTTACCGCCGCCACAACCGGTTCTGGCAGGAGTCGGCCCTGCGCAAACTCCCCGTGCTCCTCTCGGCAACGCGGATGCTGGCCTGCGGCGAGGACCTCGGCATGATCCCCGACAGCGTTCCCGAAACGATGCGCGCACTGCAAATCCTTTCGCTCGAAATCCAGCGGATGCCCAAATCGCTGGGCGAGGTGTTCGCCGACCCGGCGCGCTACCCCTATTTCTCGGTCTGCACCACCTCGACCCACGACATGAATCCCCTGCGGGCATGGTGGGAGGAGAACCGCGAACTCTCGGAACGTTTCTACCGCGAAGTGCTGAGCATGGAGGGCGACGCTCCCCGCACCTGCGAACCGTGGATCTGCCGCCGCATCGTCGATATGCACCTCCATTCCCCGGCGATGCTCGCCATACTTCCGCTGCAGGACTGGCTCGCGACCGACGCAGCCCTGCGCAGTCCGCATGCGGACAGGGAGCGCATCAACATCCCGGCCGCGCCCCGCTATTACTGGCGCTACCGCATGCACCTCACGCTGGAGGAGCTGCTCCGGCAGGAGCCGTTCAACGCCACGCTCCGCGAAATGATAATTGCCGGCGGCCGCCGTTAATCCGGCCGGACTTTTCCCGTTGATTTCCAACAGCGGAAAGACCGCGTTCGGAACCGCCCCGCGCATAACCGCAGCACTCCCCGATTCGTCCCGCCGTCCGGAATCCGGATTCGTGCGAATCGGGCCGTAGGCGGCAAAACACCCCGCCGCCGGGGAAGCGGCGCGATTCTTCGGCCCTTGTTCGTGAGGAACAAGGGCTTTTTGGTGCGTATTTCTAAATTATTTTGTTATTTTTGTCCGACAGTTATTCCCAAACGTTCAAATTCTCAGCATTCATGACACTCAACGAATATCAGCAGCACGCGCTCGAAACGGCGATCTACCCCGAAAACCGCCGCATCATCTACCCCACGCTCGGACTGACCGGCGAAGCGGGCGAGGTGGCCGACAAAGTCAAGAAAGTCATCCGCGACGGACACGAGGAGTTCTCCGACGAGAAACGGCTCGAAATCGTCAAGGAGATCGGCGACGTATTGTGGTACTGCGCCACGCTCTCGCGCGATCTGGGCTACGAACTGGACGACGTGGCGCAGATGAACGTCGACAAGCTCCGTTCGCGCATGCAGCGTCACATCATTTCGGGCAGCGGCGACAACCGCTAACTATGGAAGACTATATCTTACGTGAAATCAACCGCATCGGAGAGCTGATCGCAGCCCTTCTGGACAAAATCGGTCTCCTCAAAAAGTCGGGCGCCCCCGAACTCATCCGGGAAACCGCCAAAACGGAGCTGGCCGAGCGGTTGGATCTGGACATCGACACGCTGCTGGCCGGAGAGGATTTCATCGCCACCCTCGTCGGCGAATACGGATTCAGCGACGCGGACCTCGAAAAATTCGCCGAACTGCTGTTCGACTTCGCCGCGGCATCCGAAGAGCACGGCGAGCGGCTGCGTCTGGCGGCCGCAATCGGCGCACTCTACAGCTACCTCAACGAGAAGAAGGCGCCCGCATCGCTCAACCGCTACTACATCCTCAAGGATCTGGACAAATACATCAAAGAACCTCAATAAATGGAACAGGAAAAACAACTTACATCGCTGCCCGAAAACGCTTACCGGGAACTCAAACCGGGCGAAGAGTACACGCCCATCATGCCCGCCTCGTCGTCGCCCCGCGAGGTGACGCCCTATTCGGTCACGATGGGCATCGTCATGGCCGTCGTCTTCTCGGCCGCGGCGGCATTTCTCGGCCTGAAGGTCGGACAGGTATTCGAAGCGGCGATCCCGATCGCCATCATCGCCGTCGGCATGGGCAACGTACTGGGTAAAAAGAACATGCTGGGACAGAACGTCATCATCCAGTCGATCGGCGCCTGTTCGGGCGTAATCGTCGCGGGCGCCATCTTCACCCTCCCGGCGCTCTACATCCTCGGACTCGACGCGGCATTCTATCAGGTATTCCTCTCGTCGCTCTTCGGCGGCCTGCTGGGTATCGTCCTGCTGATCCCGTTCCGCAAATACTTCGTCAAGGAGATGCACGGCAAATACCCCTTCCCCGAAGCGACGGCTACGACCGAAGTGCTCATCTCCGGCGAGAAGGGCGGCAATCAGGCCAAGCTGCTGGCCGTGGCGGGACTCATAGGCGGTCTTTACGATTTCGCCGTCGGCACGTTCGGCATGTGGACCGAAGCGGTCTCGACGCGCATCTGCGCATGGGGACAGGTCGCCGCCGACAAGTTCAAGGTCGTCTTTTCGCTCAACACCTCGGCCGCCGTGCTGGGTCTGGGCTACATCATCGGTCTGAAATACGCCATGATCATCACCGCAGGTTCGTGTCTGGTCTGGTTCCTCGTCGTGCCGCTGGTGGGTTCGCTGGCCGACAGCATCGACCCGGCTGCCATGGCTTCGCTGCTGGGCGTAACGCGCGCCGATATCATGGCCGATCCGCAGCGTCTTTTCACGGCCGAGAACCTCTTCGCCTTCATCGGCAAGCCGCTGGGCATCGGCGGTATCGCCATGGCGGGCATCATCGGCATCGTCAAACAGTCGAAGATCATCCGTCAGGCCGTAGGGCTGGCCGTTTCGGAGTTGGGGGGGGGCAACAAAACCCAAGCCGCCGCTACCGAACGCACGCAGCGCGACCTGACGATGAAGCGCATCCTCACGATCCTGATCGCCACGCTCGTCTCGATCTTCGTCTTCTTCCACTTCGGACTGCTCGACGGCTGGGTACAGTCCGTAACGGCCATTCTGATCGTCTTCGTCATCTCGTTCCTCTTCACGACCGTGGCGGCCAACGCCATCGCCATCGTCGGCACGAACCCCGTGTCGGGCATGACGCTGATGACGCTCATCCTCTCGTCGCTGGTGCTCGTAAGCGTCGGACTGAGCGGCACGACGGGCATGACGGCGGCGCTGATCATCGGCGGCGTGGTCTGCACGGCGCTCTCGATGGCCGGCGGCTTCATCACCGACCTCAAGATCGGCTACTGGCTCGGCACCACGCCCCGCAAGCAGGAGGCATGGAAATTCCTCGGCACGTTCGTTGCTGCGGCAACCGTGGCCGGGGTGATGATCATCCTCAACAAATCGTACGGATTCGTGGGCGAGGGCGCCCTCGTGGCTCCGCAGGCCAACGCCATGGCGGCCGTGATCCAGCCCCTGATGACCGGCGGACAGACCCCGTGGATGCTCTACTTCTGCGGCGCGGCGCTGGCGCTGGTGCTGACCCCGATCGGCGTTCCGGCACTCGCTTTCGCACTGGGCATGTTCATCCCGATGGAGCTGAACGCTCCGCTGGTAGTCGGCGGTCTGGTAGCGTGGTTCGTTTCGAACCGCTCGAAGGACGAAGCTCTCAACAAGGCGCGCTTCGACCGCGGCACGCTGATCGCGTCGGGCTTCATCGCCGGCGGCGCGCTGATGGGCGTGGTGAGCGCCCTGCTGAAATTCGCCGAAGTGGACTGGTTCCTGAGCGGATGGGCCTCGTCGAACGCCGCAGAGTGGACCGGACTGGTCATGTATCTCGCACTGATCGGTTACTTCGGCTGGCACACGCTCCGAGCTAAAAAAGAAGAATAGGAAACACCGAAGCGCATGAAAACCGCCGTCATACTCTTCGTCGCCGCGACGCTGCTGCAAGGCTGCGCCCCGCTGACCGTCGCACAGCGATGCGGCACGGAAACCCCGGCGGCGGCCGACGCTCCGCAGCGGAAGAACAGGGCGGGAACGCACATATCCCTTACCGGCCCCTCCTATCCCTCCGTCGTCGTCACGCCCGAAGGAGGCCATGCGGTCGTCATGCCTCCGTGCGGCAACACGTCGGTGGTGGTAAACCCCGACGGCTCGCACTCCATAGCAATCGTCAACGGCTCGACAGCCACAATAGTAACGCCATAAACAACACAACACCATGGACCTCAAAGAAAGATTCCTGAAATACGTCTCCTACGACACGCAGTCGTCCGAGGAGAGCGGCACGTTCCCTTCGACCGAGAAACAGAAAGTCCTGCTGGCCGCCCTGCGCGACGAAATGCAGGCGCTCGGCATGACCGAAGTCACGATGGACCGATACGGCTACGTGATGGGCACCGTCCCCGCGACGCCGGGCTGCGAGAACGCTCCCGTGATCGGCTTCATCGCCCATGTGGACACGTCGCCCGACATGAGCGGCAAGGATGTCAAGCCCCGCGTCATCGAGGAGTACGACGGCGGCGACATCGCGCTGAACGGCCAGCTCACGATGCGGGTCGCGGACTTCCCCGAACTGGAGTTCTTCAAAGGCCACACGCTGATCCACACCGACGGCACGACGCTGCTCGGCGCCGACGACAAGGCGGGCGTGGCAGAGATCATGACCGCCGCGGAGTACCTGCTCGCACATCCCGAAATCAAACACGGCAAAATCCGCATCGGCTTCACGCCCGACGAGGAGGTGGGCCGGGGCGTGGATTTCTTCGACGTCAAGGCTTTCGGCGCCGACTTCGCCTACACGGTGGACGGCGGCATGGAGGGCGAACTGGAGTACGAGAACTTCAACGCCGCGAGCGCCAAGATCGACATCCAGGGCCGCAACGTCCACCCGGGATACGCCAAGGACAAGATGATCAACGCCATCGAGGTAGCCTGCGACCTGCAGCGTTTCCTTCCGGCCTGCCAGCGCCCCGAACATACCGAAGGGTACGAGGGATTCTACCACTGCGTGGGACTGAACGGCACGGTCGAGAAGGCTTCCGTCAGCTACATCATCCGCGACCACGACGCCGACAAATTCGAACAGAAGAAGGTCTTCATGTGGGCCTGCGTCGATCTGCTGAAAAAGAAATACGGCGAAGGGGTGCTGACCCTCACGCTCAAGGATTCGTACTACAACATGCGCAAGATGGTCGAACCGCATCCGCAGGTGATCGACAAGGCGCTCGAAGCGATGGAGCGGGCCGGCGTGAAACCGCTCGTCCGCCCGATTCGCGGCGGCACGGACGGCGCACGGCTCTCGTTCATGGGACTCCCCTGCCCCAATCTCTTCACGGGCGGCATGAACTTCCACGGCAAATTCGAATACTGCTCGCTCACCACGATGCGCAAGGCCCAGCAGGTGATCCTGAACCTCGCGCAGTTGTGGGCCGAATAAACATATGACCGCGACGGCGGCAGTCCGGACCGCCGCCGTGACGAATCCGCCGCATCTCCGTCCCCGCCGCAAAGCGGGGATCCGGAGCGAAGAAGACGGCAAAACAACATACAGACCTATGGATAATTTCGGTTTTCTGAAAGTGGCGGCAGCGGTGCCGCACGTACGGGTCGGCGACTGCGACTTCAACACCGAGCGGATCGCCGCGATGGCCGAAGAGGCCGCGCAGCGGGGCGTCGAGATCGTCGCGTTTCCCGAACTGGCCGTCACGGCCTACACCTGCGCCGACCTGCTGCTGCTGCCGGCGCTGCTCGACGCGGCCGACGAAGCCCTTGCGCGGCTGGTAAAAGCCACGCGCAAACTGCCGCTGGTCATCATCGCCGGCGCCCCCCTGCGCCACGGCTCGACGCTCTACAACTGCGCCGTCGTTTTCACGCAGGGCCGTGTGCTGGGCGTCGTACCCAAGACCTACATCCCCGACTATACGGAGTTCTACGAAAACCGCTGGTTCGCATCCGGCGCCGGCATCTCGGAAGAGACGATCTCCGTCGCGGAACAGAGCGCCGACTTCGGCGCGGACCTCACGTTCGGGATCAACGGCACGGAATTCGGCGTCGAAATCTGCGAGGACCTCTGGACCGCCATTCCGCCTTCGTCGCACCTCGCGCTCAACGGCGCCAAGGTGATCTTCAACCTCTCGGCGTCGCCCGAATCGGTGGGCAAGCACGCCTACCTGCGTCAGCTCGTGGCCCAGCAGTCGGCCCGCACCCTCGCGGGATACGTCTACTGCTCGGCAGGCTTCGGCGAATCGTCCACCGATCTGGTGTTCGCCGGCAACGGCATCGTCGCCGAAAACGGCCGGATACTCCGCGAATCGGGACGCTTCCGGCTCGAAGAGCAGCTCGTCGTGGCCGATATCGACATTCAGCGGCTGGAATTCGAACGCCGCCGCAACACCTCGTTTCGCATGCACGAAGGGGCGGCGGAGAACACCGTAATCGAAATGGAGGTCCCCGAAGGACTCCGGGCCGCGGCGCTCGACCGCGACATCGACCCGATGCCGTTCGTGCCGCAGGACGAAGCGCACCGCAGCGAACGCTGCGAGGAGATTTTCCAGATACAGTCGCACGGGCTGGCCAAAAGGCTGGTGCACACCCGCTGCGAAAAGGCCGTAATCGGCATTTCGGGCGGACTGGATTCGACGCTGGCCCTGCTCGTCACGGTCCGCACGTTCGACAAGCTGGGACTCGACCGCGCCGGAATCATCGGCATCACCATGCCCGGCTTCGGCACCACGGACCGCACCTACAACAACGCGCTGGAACTGATGCGCGGGCTGGGCGTCACGATCCGCGAAATTCCGATCCGCGACGCCTGCTCGCAGCACTTCAGCGACATCGGACTCGATCCCGAAGACCGCTCGGCGGCCTATGAAAACAGTCAGGCCCGCGAGCGCACGCAGATACTGATGGACGTCGCCAACATGGAGGGCGGTCTGGTGGTCGGCACGGGCGACCTGAGCGAGCTGGCGCTGGGCTGGGCCACCTACAACGGCGACCAGATGTCGATGTACGGCGTGAACGCCTCGGTGCCCAAAACACTGGTGCGCCACCTCGTGCAATGGGTCGCGGACACGGAATCCGACATGGCCGCGCGCGCGACGCTGCTCGACGTCATCGACACCCCGGTCAGCCCCGAACTGCTCCCGGCCGACAAGGAGGGAAAAATCGCCCAGAAAACCGAGGACCTCGTGGGTCCCTACGAACTCCACGACTTCTTCCTCTACAACTTCATCCGCGCAGGCTACGGCCCGGCTAAAATCCTGTTCCTCGCCGAGCAGGCCTTCCACGGCAGTTACGACCGCGCAACGATCCTCAAATGGCTGACGGTCTTCTTCCGCCGCTTCTTCTCGCAGCAGTTCAAGCGTTCGGCCATGCCCGACGGCCCGAAGGTCGGTTCCGCGGCGCTCTCGCCGCGCGGCGACTGGCGCATGCCTTCGGACGCCTCGGCGGCCGTGTGGCTCAAAGAACTCGAAACCCTGAAATACCTGAAATGATCATGAAAAGAAATCTCTTACTGGCGATTGCGACGCTCCTGCTCGCCGGAAGCTTCGCCACGGCGCAGGACTGGAAGGAAGCGTTGAAAAAAGCCGCCACGACCGCCGCAGACAAGGCCACCGACGGCAAGCTGACGCAATATGCGCTCGCCGGCACATGGAACTACACCGCTCCGGGCGTGAAATTCGAGGGCAACGACCTGCTGAGCCAGCTCGGCGGCACGGTACTTCAGGACAACATCAAACAGCAGCTCGACAAGGGCTACCAGATGGCCGGCATCAAACCCGGTGCCGGTACGGTCACATTCGCCAAAGACGGCAAATTCACCACCCTGATGGGCAAATACGAACTTTCGGGAACCTACGAATTCGACGCTTCGACGCACGTCGCCACGCTCAACTTCGCCAAGGACAAACTCGATCTGGGTTCGGTTCCGGGGCACGCCTACATCGACGGCTCTAATCTGCTGCTGGTCTTCCCCGTCACCAAACTCATCGACATGGTCAAGGCGATGGGCAGCAAAATATCGTCGATGGAGACCATCGTCGCGCTGCTCGAAAACTACAAAAACGTCTATATCGGCTTCGAATTCAGCCGTCAAGCGGGAGAAAATGCGAAGTAGGCGAAAAAAATTACATTTTTTTTTCAAATGACAGATTCACAACGGATCTGTCATTTTTTATTACGGATTTTCACCCCCGGTCCGTCCCTTCCCGCGGACAGTAAGCACAAGAGGGTCTGAAACTGAAAATCGCATAAGTAAAATATTTTAGCAAATTCTTAAAGAACTTGCAAAACTCCCGAAGATACATTATTTTTACAGCGGTACTCGAATAATAACCCTCAAAACACAGATTGACTATGAACGATCAAGCCCATCAGTACGTCGAAGATTTCATGGCGCAACTCACCCTCCGCAACCCCAACGAGCCGGAATTCCATCAGGCTGTCCGCGAGGTGGCCGAATCGCTGGCACCCCACATCGTGGCGAGCCCCGTATTGCAGAAAATGAAAGTTCTGGAGCGCATCGCCGAACCCGAACGCGTCATCATTTTCCGCGTGCCGTGGCTCAACGACAAAGGCGAAATCGAAATCAACCGCGGCTATCGCGTACAGATGAACAGCGCCATCGGCCCCTACAAGGGCGGCATCCGCTTCCATCCTTCGGTCAATCTCTCGATCCTCAAGTTCCTCGCCTTCGAACAGACCTTCAAGAACAGCCTGACGACCCTGCCCATGGGCGGCGGCAAAGGCGGTTCGGACTTCAATCCCAAGGGCCGTTCGGACAACGAAGTGATGAAGTTCTGCCAGTCGTTCATGACCGAGCTTCAGCGTCACATCGGACAGGACACCGACGTTCCGGCGGGCGACATCGGCGTCGGCGGCCGTGAAATCGGCTTCATGTTCGGCCAGTACAAACGTCTGCGCGACGAATTCACGGGCACGCTCACCGGCAAGGGTCGCGACTGGGGCGGCAGCCCGCTGCGCCCCGAAGCCACGGGCTACGGCACCTGCTACTTCGCGCAGGAGATGCTCGCCACGCGCAAAGAGAGCTTCGAAGGCAAGACCGTCTGCATTTCGGGTTCGGGCAACGTGGCGCAGTACGCCTGCCAGAAAGCCACGCAGCTCGGCGCCAAAGTCGTGACGCTCTCCGACTCGTCGGGGTACATCCACGATCCCGAAGGCATCGACGCCGCGAAACTGGACTATGTAATGGAATTGAAAAATATCTTCCGCGGCCGTATCAAGGAGTACGCCGACCGCTATCCCGAAGCGACCTACTACGCAGGCCAGCGTCCGTGGGGCGTGAAGTGCGACATCGCCATGCCGTGCGCCACGCAGAACGAGCTGAACGGCGACGAAGCGCAGGCGCTCGTCGATAACGGCTGCATCTGCGTCGCCGAAGGCGCCAACATGCCCTCGACGCCCGACGCCATCCGCATCTTCCAGCAGCACAAGCTGCTCTACGCGCCGGGCAAAGCCGCCAATGCAGGCGGTGTGGCGACGTCGGGGCTCGAAATGACGCAGAACTCGATGCGCATCACGTGGTCGCCCGAAGAGGTGGACGCCAAGCTCCGCTCGATCATGCAGAACATCCACTCCGTCTGCGTGCAGTACGGAACTCAGGCCGACGGCTACATCAACTACGTCAACGGCGCCAACATCGGCGGCTTCATGAAGGTCGCCAACGCCATGCTGGCGCAGGGATGCGTCTGATCCGCAGTCCGCATACGAAAAAGCCCGGAGCAATGCTCCGGGCTTTCCTATTTCAGATCCGCACCGACTACAGAAACAGCACGGCCAGCGCCGCGACGGCGAACCCGCCGCAGAATCCGGCCAGCACCTGCTGCCCGTTGTGACACCCCAGATAGAGACGGGCCGAAGCCAGCGCCCCGGCGCAGAGTATGGCGATCATCAGCGGAACCATCATGTCGCCCACGCCCGCGATATTCATCACCACCAGCAACGCCACGACAGCCCCCATCGCCGTCAGGTGCAGGCTGATCTTCCAATAGAGCGACACCGCCAGACACATCACCTCGCAGCAGGCGGCGGCGATCATGAACTTACGCAGGAAGATGGCGGAGGGAATTTTGGCGATCGTAATGGCGCACAGCACATAGCACACGGCGCCCACCAGCAGCGGCAGAAGCCGCTCGCGGCGGTCGTCGATCCTGTAATCCGAAATCCGGCCCAGCGACCGCAGCACCCCCAGCGCCAGCAGGGGGATGATAATGGCATAAAGCGCCACCACCCACAGCAGGTAGATCTTCACGCCCGACGGATAATGCGCGAAGACGGTAAGCGTCAGCAGTACGCCGATCATGTAGAGAGGCAGCAGAAACGGGTGCAAAGCCCACGATATGCCGTTCGAGAGTTTTCTGTACATTCTTCAAATTATCACACCGGCCGCAACTGCCTCAGACCTGCCGCCGCCTTCCGGGGCGGCCCGGCGGATCAGCGCAAATCGGTTCCGTATCCGGCCGCAACGCCCTGCACGGGGCGCAAACGGCCGGCGGCCGGTTTTCTGTTCTTCATCTATATCTGTTTGCGGAGCCGGGCGACGGGGATTCCGAGCATTTCACGGTACTTGGCCACCGTGCGGCGGGCAATCCGGTAGCCTTTCGAGTTGAGAATGTCCATCAGCGTCTCATCCGTCAGCGGATGACGTTTGTCCTCCTCGTCGATACACTCCTGCAATATGTTCTTGATTTCATAACTCGACACCTCCTCGCCGCTCTCGGTCTGCATCGCCTCCGAGAAGAGCGACTTGAGCAGGATGATGCCGAACTGGGTCTGCACGTACTTGCTGTTCACCACGCGCGAGATCGTCGAAACGTCGAGTCCCGTGCGGTCGGCGATGTCCTTGAGGATCATCGGCCGCAGTTTCGATTTGTCGCCGTCCTTGAAGTACTCCTGCTGGTAGTCGAGAATGGTCTGCATCGTGCGCATCAGCGTGTCGTGCCGCTGCTTGATGGCCGAAATGAACCATTTGGCCGAGTCGATCTTGTTCTTCACGAACTGAATCGCCTCCTTGTCCTTCTCGCGGACCGTGCCGTCGGAGCCGACCATCTCGCGGATCATGTCCATATAGCGGCGGTTCACGCGGACTTCGGGAACGTTGTACGAATTGAGCGAGAGCTGGAACCGCCCGTCCTGATAATCGAGGATAAAATCGGGAATGATATAGGGCGTCGTGTCGGTGCCGCCCTCGGCATAGAGGTTGCCGGGCTTGGGCGAGAGCCGCCTGATCTCGGCGATCGCTTCGCGGAAATCCTCCTCCGACACCTGCAGGCGCGACATCAGTTTCTCGTAATGCTTCTTGACGAACTCTTCGAAATAGTTGGTCAGAATCTTGCGGGCCAACCGCCGGGGGCGGCTGTTGATCGGAATCTGCGCCATCTGCAGCAGCAGGCACTCCCGCAGGTTGCGGGCGCCGATACCGGCCGGTTCCAGTTCGTGCAGGACTCCGAGCAGGCGCTCCAGCTCCTCGGCCGAAGTCTCGATTCCGAGCGTGAAGGCGATGTCGTCGGCAACGGATTCCAGATCGCGGCGCAGGTAACCGTCCTCGTCGATGCTCCCGACCAGATAGGCGGCCAGACGCATGTCACGCTCCGAAAGGTTGCGGAAACCGAGCTGTTCGAGCAGATATTCGGGCAGCGAACGGCCTTCGGTCAGGAAAACCGGACGCTGTTTGTCGTCTTTCGAATAGTTGTTTATGCGGCTTTTATAGGAAGGCGTATCGTCTTCGCGCAGATACTCGTCCACGGAGATCTGCTGCGGCTGCTCCTCCTCTTCGGACGCATGTTCCTCTTCCTCCAGCACGATGTTGTCCTCAATCTCCTGTTTGATACGTTGTTCGAGCTGCACAGTGGGCAGCTCCAAGAGCTTGATCATCTGAATCTGCTGCGGAGAGAGCTTCTGCTGAAGCGATAATACCTGTTTCTGATTAATAGCCATACTTTTTCCAAATTAAGAATAGTTCGTTCTGAATTTGGTTTCTTCTTTCGGTTAGTAAACAAACGGCCGCAACCGGGGAAATCGTATGGAAAGGCGCTTATTTCTAGGCCTGCACCGCACAGCCCGAACAAGAAATTCGTTCGGGTCCGGCAGCAAGAGGCGTGAAACGGCCTTTCCGAGCGGTTTTAAAAATCGGCGTTCTTCGGCGTGCGCGGGAACGGCTGCACGTCGCGGATGTTGGTCATGCCCGTCACGAAAAGCAGCAGCCGGTCGAAGCCCAGACCGAAGCCCGAATGCGGAGCCGAACCCCAGCGGCGGGTGTCGAGATACCACCAAAGCTCCTTTTCGTTCATGCCCAATTCGGCGACCCTTGCATGAAGCTTGCCATAATCGGCCTCACGCTCCGATCCGCCGATGATTTCGCCGATTCCGGGGAACAATACGTCCATAGCGCGTACGGTCTTGCCGTCGTCGTTCTGCTTCATGTAGAAGGCCTTGATGTCCTTGGGATAGTTGATCAGGATGACGGGACGCTTGAAATGCTCCTCGACCAGATAACGCTCATGCTCCGACTGCAGGTCGCAGCCCCAGTCGCAGGGGAATTCGAACTTGCGGCCCGAAGCCTTCAGTATTTCGATGCCCTCGGTGTAGTCGAGACGCTTGAAGTCGTTTTCCAGCACGAAGTGCAGGCGGTCCAGCAATCCGTTGTCCCACATCTTGTTCATGAATTCGAGGTCCTCGGCGCAGTTGTCCAGCGCATACCGGATCAGGTACTTGAGGAAATCCTCGGCCAGCTCCATGTTGTCCTCCAGCTCATAGAAGGCGGCCTCCGGCTCGATCATCCAGAACTCCGACGCATGGCGCGGAGTGTTGGAATTCTCGGCGCGGAACGTGGGACCGAAGGTGTAGATGCGGCCCAGCGACAGCGCACCCAGCTCGCCTTCGAGCTGGCCCGACACGGTCAGGTTGCAGGCCTTGCCGAAGAAGTCCTGCGAGAAATCGACCTGTCCCTGCTCATTCTTGGGCACGTCGTTCAGGTCGAGCGTCGTCACCTGAAACATGGCGCCTGCGCCCTCGCAGTCCGAAGCCGTGATAAGCGGCGTGTGGAAGTAATAGAAACCCTCCCTGTTGAAATATTCGTGAATGGCGTAGGCCATGGCGTGCCGGATGCGCAGCACCGCGCCGAAGGTATTGGTGCGCGGACGCAGGTAGGCGATGTCGCGCAGGAACTCCAGCGAATGCCCCTTTTTCTGCAGGGGATAGGTCTCCGGATCGGCCGTGCCGTAGATCTCGATCTTCTCGGCCTGCACCTCGACGCGCTGGCCCGATCCGAGCGACGCCACGAGCCGTCCGTCCACACGGATGCAGGCGCCCGTGGTGATGGGTTTGAGCTGCTCTTCGCCGAACTTGGCAAGATCGACCACTATCTGGATATTCGCAACGCACGATCCGTCATTGAGGGCGATGAACGCCACATTCTTGTTTCCGCGCTTGGTGCGCACCCAACCTTTGACGACGATGTCGGTGTCCTCGGCACCCGACTTCAGAATTTCTGCGATTCTCTGCGATTTCATATCTTTCATTTTATCAATGCTCCTATTCGTTCTTTTCGAATTTACAAAGATACCTATTATTTGCGATTTGACAAAAAAAAAGTACCTTTGCCTAACCTATATAAGAACACGCACGATGAAACGTACCATACTGCTGACGGCGGCGATCCTCTGCGCCGCAGGCATCCGGGCACAGGACCTCTACAATATCAAGGAGCCGCCCGCGACCGAGATTCTCTCGCGTCCGGTCGAAGCGGGACGCATCCACCGCACCGAGGTCGTTCCCTACGACAAGCGCCACGACGCCGACGCCCGCAACCGCGCTGGCGTCGAAGCCTATATCGCCTACACCCCCGAAGCGTTCGCGGCCACGGACGATGCGGTGGCCGTCGGGCAGGTGATCGACATCCCCTACGTCTGGACCGACGGCGTGGTGTACCTCCACCTCGAAAACGTCGGCACGGCCTACACGCTCACGGTCAACGACACCGAGGTCGCCGAGGTCGAAGACTCCTCGACGCCCGCCGAATTCGCGCTGACGCCCTACATCCGCGAAGGCAAGAACGCCGTCGTGCTGACCCTGCGCCGCAGCGCGGCCGATGCGCTCAACGCCGCCCCGGCGTCGCGCAAGGCATTCGAAAACAGCTACCTATACACCCAGAACAAACGCTCGATCCGCGACTTCGAAATCGCGCTCGTCCCCGACTCCACCCGCAAATTCGGCGTGCTCGAACTGGCGGTCGTCGCCCAGAACGCATTCAACTACGACGAACCCGTCACCGTGGGTTACGACATCTACTCGCCGCAGGGCAAGCTGCTCGACTTCAACATCCGCGAAGTCGTGATTCCGGGCCGCATGACCGACACGGTGCGCTTCACCCCCTTCATATACGGCACCAACGCCAATAAATGGGAACCGGGCGCCAAGAATCCGCCACTCTACAAAGTCATGCTCTTCACGCGCCGCGACGGAGCTTACCGCGAATACATGCCGCTGAAGATCGGCTTCGGCAAGACCGAATTCACCGACGGCCGCATCACCCGCTTCGACAAGGAGATCAAACTCGTCAAAGCCCGCTACAACGCCGCCGCAGACCGTAAAACCACCCTCACGGAGCTGAAAACCCTCAAATCCAAGGGCAGCAACACCGTCTGCCCCGACTATCCGCAGCCGGCGTGGTTCTACGAACTTTGCGACGAACTCGGTCTTTACGTCATCGACCGGGCCAACATCAACGCTCCCGACAGGCGCGACGACCGCCGTGTGGGCGGCACGCCGTCGAACGATCCCGCGCTGGCCGACGAATACCTCGAACGGGTCAAGGCGATGTACTACCGCTCGCGCAACCACACCTGCGTCGTCGCCTTCGCGCTGGGCGGCGAATCGGGCAACGGTTACAACATGTACAAGGCTTACGAGTGGCTCAAGTCGGTCGAGAAATCGCGGCCGGTGATCTACACCGACGCCGACGGCGAATGGAATTCGGATCTGTAATCCGCTTTTCACGGCTCCGGTCCCCGGCCGGGCTACGACACCCCGCATTCCCCCTTTCGCGCAGCTCCGGCAAACGCTTCGACCGGCAACCAAGGCTCCGGTCCGGCGTACGGCGGCAAACTGCGGAAACGATTTACGAGAAGAAATGGTCATCGAACTGATAGTCATAGGCAAAACCGACTCGAAGGAGGTCGCGTCGCTGGTCGAAATCTACGCCCGGCGCGTAAACTTCTACTGCAAATTCGCGGTCACCGCCCTGCCCGACATCCGCAACACCAAGAACCTCAGCGTCAAACAGCAGCGCACGGCCGAAGGCGAAGCGATCCTGCGCCAGTTGTCGGACGGCGACTACGTCGTACTGCTCGACGAGCGGGGCGACGAAATGCGGTCGGTCGAATTCGCCTGCTGGCTCCAGAAACGCATGAACAGCGGCGTGAAACGTCTGGTGCTGGTCATCGGCGGACCTTACGGATTCTCGGAGGAGGTCTACAAACGCTCCGACGCCCGTCTGTCCCTTTCGCGCATGACCTTTTCACACCAGATCGTGCGGGCGATCTTCGCCGAGCAGATCTACCGCGCCTTCACCATTCTCAACAACGAACCCTATCACCACGAGTAAGCCGATGGAGCGCCGTCCCGCCATAGCCGTCGCAGCGCCCAACGTCCTGATGGGCGTCGGGATGAAATCCATTCTCGAAAAGATCATTCCCGCCGCCGACGTCGAACTTTTCGGCGACTTCGAATCCTTCACGGAAGCGGACCCGGAACGCTTCTTCCACTTCTTCGTGGCGGCGCAGCTCTTCGTCACGCACGGCAGTTTCTTCCGCGCCCGGCGCAGCAAAACGATCCTGCTTTGCAGCGGACAGCCCCAGCCTGCTTATGCGGACATGCACTGCATCGACGTCTGCACCAACGAGGAGGCGATCGTCCGCGACATCCTGCGCATGCACCACGGCGCGCACCGGTCCGAACACATCGTTCCCGGCGCGGTGCGTCCCGAAGCCGCGCCCCTTTCGGGACGCGAAGCCGAGGTGCTGGCGCTGATCGCCCGCGGCTATATGAACAAACAGATCGCCGACAGCCTGCAAATCGGGCTTACGACCGTCATTTCGCACCGCCGCAACATCATGGAGAAGCTGGGTATCCGCTCGGTGGCGGGTCTGGCCATCTACGCCCTGACGGCCGGTTACGTCGATGCCGGCGAACTGTGAAGCCCCCTCCTCATAAATTAGGATTGCAGCTTCCGAAATAAATCCGTTACTTTGCATCCGAATCAAACGCTTTACCGTGCACCTCAGACAACTGACCATACCGCTTCTGACACTCCTTCCGCTCCTCGCGGCGGCCGGAGGAAAACAGACACCGGAACGGCATGCCGCGGCAACGGCGGCAGTCGCTGGCACGGCCGGGGAGGAACCGGCCGCGGCGGATACCGTGATCGTGGTGGACAAGGTGCAGGTGACGGCCATCAAGCAGGGCATGGTCCTGCGGTCGCAGCCCGTCGCGGCGACGATTGTCGGCAGCCGCGCCATCGAACGGGAGCGCATCGGCGCACTGAAACACCTCTCCCAGCAGGTCCCCAACTTCTTCGCCCCCGACTACGGCTCGCGCATGACCTCGTCGATCTACGTCCGGGGACTCGGTGCGCGCATCGACCAGCCGGTCATGGGACTCAATATCGACAACGTACCGGTTCTCAACAAGGACAATTACGACACGGAACTGGCCGACGCCGAACGCATCGAAGTACTCCGCGGACCGCAGAGCACGCTCTACGGCCGCAATACGATGGGCGGCGTAATCAACGTCTACACCCTCTCGCCGCTCTCGTACGAGGGCGTGCGCCTGAGCGCCGAATACGGCAGCGGCGACAGCTACAAGTTCCGCGCCTCGTCCTACTACAAACTCACGCCCGATCTGGGCATGGCCGTAACGGGTTATTATACCCACACGGGCGGATTCTTCGAGAATCTCGCCACGGGCGACAAATGCGACTGGGAACGGCTGGGCGGCGGACGCTGGAAAACCCAGTGGCGCAACCGCACGGGACTCCGCATCGACAATACGCTTTCGTTCTCGGTGCTCGAACAGGGCGGCTATCCCTATGCCTATGTCGGCGACGACATCATCGGCGACGACGGCCGCCCCGTCGTCCGCCGCGGGGAAATCCGCTACAACGACCCCTGCTCCTACCGCCGCACCGCCCTGAGCGACGGACTCACGATCCGCTACGACGCCGGCAATTTCACCGTCGCCTCCATCACGTGCTACCAGTATTCCGACGACGAGATGATCCTCGATCAGGATTTCCTGCCCCTCTCGTATTTCACGCTCAGGCAGGCCCGTACCGAGCATAGCGTGACCGAGGACCTCGTCTTCCGTTCGCGCGGGGACAAAGCCTACCGCTGGCTGCTGGGGGCATTCGGATTCTACCGCCACGGCACGATGAACGCCCCGGTGCACTTCAAACAGACGGGCATCGAGGAGCTGATTCTCAAATACGCCAACGAAAACGACCAGAGCTACCGCTACAGCTGGGGGCTGAAGGACGGAACGGGCGGCGACGAGCTCTTTCTGGGGAGCGATTTCCGCATGCCTTCGGCTGGCGGCGCCCTCTACCACGAATCCAACTATACGCTGGGGCGCTGGCGCTTCACCGCAGGATTGCGCTTCGACTTCGAGCACGCCCGCCTGCGTTACCGCAACTATACGGATACGTGGTACACCAAAACCCACATCAAAAACGAGACTGCCTACGAACGGCCAATAGACATCGACGACCGCAGCACATTGAAACAGACCTTTACCGAGCTGCTGCCCAAATTCTCGGTCATGTACTCCTTCGACGAGACGCGCAACCTCTACCTGACCATCGCCAAGGGCTACAAGTCGGGCGGCTTCAACACCCAGATATTTTCCGACGTCCTCCAGCAGAAGATGATGAACCGCATGGGCATCGGCGAAGTGTACGACGTGCAGCGGGGCGTCGCCTACAAACCCGAATACAGCTGGAACTACGAGATCGGCGGGCATTTCTCGTGCATGGAGGGCGCGGTCCGGGGCGATTTCGCACTGTTCTACATCGACTGCCGCGACCAGCAGCTCACCGTCTTTCCCGAAGGACAGACCACCGGCCGCATGATGACCAACGCCGGGCGCACGCGCAGTCTCGGAGCCGAAGCGGCCGTTCAAATTTCGCCGTGGCGCACCTTCGACATCAACCTCGCGTACGGCTACACCGACGCCCGGTTTGTCCGGTACGAAACGACCGTAAAGAACGACGACGGCGATCCCGTGCGCATCAGCTACAAGGACAACCGCATCCCCTACGCCCCGCAGCACACCCCTTTCGGCCGGAGCCGCATGGACCGTCCCGACCGGCGTGAAATGGCTCGGCGATCTGGTGTTCAGGCCGGCGTCCGCTGCGCGGGCCGCATCTGGTGGAACGAGGAAAATACGCTTTCACAACCTTTCTACGCGCTTACGGACGCTTCGGTACGCTTCGAACACGCCCGCTACTCGCTCAGCGTCTGGGGCCGCAACCTCGCCGACGCCGGTTACGACGTATTCTATTTCAAATCGATCGGCAACGAGTTCGTCCAGCGCGGACGCCCCCGCACATTCGGCATCACACTGAACATTAACTTATAAAACGGATAACGCAACATGAAAAAATTACTATTCCTCCTGCTGGCTGCCGCAGCCGTCACCGCCTGCGACAACGACGAAGAACGAAACGGCAAACAGTCGGCCGTTTACGACGGCACGCTGATCGTCACGGACAATACGAAAACGCCGCCCGAAACTGCGACATCGAAAAACGTACGTTACGAACTTGCCGAAAGCAACGACGGCACGATCACGCTCACCATGCCGGGAATCAAATTCGTAAGCAACATGCCCGCCCTGACGATCGTCATCCCCAAACTGGAGTTCGTCAACGAAACCGGCGGAGTCGTCTCGGAGCTCAAAAGCACGGTGACGCCGATCGTTCCCTACATCGGCAGCACGCCCTATCCCGAATACTGGATCACCGACTTCTACGGTGAAATGACTCCGGAAACCCTCAGCATAAGGTTCAACTGTTCGGCAGACATCACGCTGCCAAACGGCGGAAAACTCATACTCGACCATGATACGAAATATACTGGAACACTCGTAAAATAAATACCATGAAACCCGAATACAGACCTTTCGTAGACGAGCTTATCGAGCTTTGCATCAAAGAAGACATCGGCGACGGCGACCACACGTCGCTTTCGTGCATCCCGGCCGGCGAACACGGCCGCATGCGCCTGTTGTGTAAGCAGGAAGGCATCATCGCCGGCATCGAAATCGCCCGGATCGTATTCGACCGTCTCGACCCCGACATGCACTTCGAGCAGGTGCTTCACGACGGCGACCGCGTAAAACCCGGCGACGTGGCGTTTTACGTATCGGGCCGCCTGCGTTCGCTGCTGCAGGCCGAGCGCATCATCCTCAACATCATGCAGCGCATGAGCGGCGTGGCGACGCAGACCGCCGTTTACGTCGCGCGGCTCGAAGGACTGCACACCAAAGTCCTCGACACCCGCAAGACCACGCCCGGCATGCGCGTACTGGACAAGATGGCCGTGAAGATCGGCGGCGGTGAAAACCACCGCATGGGTCTTTTCGACATGATCCTACTGAAAGACAACCACATCGACTTTGCCGGCGGCATCCGCAAGGCGATCTGCGGCGCCCGCGAATACCTCAAGGCCAAGGGCAAGGATATTCCGATCGAATGCGAGGTGCGTTCGCTGGAGGACATCGACGAAGTCTTCGCCGCAGGCGGCGCGGACCGCATCATGTTCGACAACTTCACGCCCGCCATGACACGCGAAGCGGTGAAGAAGGTCGCCGGACGCTGCGAGACCGAATCCAGCGGCGGCATCACGCTCGACACGATGCGCGACTACGCCGAGTGCGGCGTCGATTTCATCTCGGTCGGCGCGCTGACGCACCAGATCAAGTCGCTCGACATGTCGCTCAAAGCCTGCGAATAGCCCGCGCACGAACCGCGCACGAAAACACCCCGGAACATGAAACGCCTGCTGCACACCCCCACGGCCATGCTGCTGCGGCGCATTGCACTGCTTTACGCGGTGCTGATGCTCTGCCGCGTGATTTTCTATCTCTACAACGCGCAGCTGCTGGGACCGCTGAGCTGGGGAGAGCTGGGGCAGCTGCTGGCGGGTTCGCTCAAATTCGACACCGCGTCGGTCGTCTACGCCGACGGGGTGTTCGTATTGCTCTCGCTGCTGCCTCTGCACGCGCGCGAACGCAAGTGGTACCGCCGTCTGCTGTTCTGGTACTATGCCGTCGTAAACGCCGTGCTGGTCGTAGCGGTCAATATGGCCGACTGCGTCTATTTCCGCTACACGCAGAAGCGGTTCACCGCCGATGAAATCTTCTTCGCCGACAACGGCAACTCGTTGCAGCTGGTCGGCAAATTCATGGCCGAAAACTGGTATCTGGTCATTGCGGCGGCGGCCCTGACCGCCCTGCTCGTGTGGGGCTACGGCCGCAAGATACGCGAAGAGAGTCTCCTGAGCCGGGGCTGGGGCTACTATGCGGGCGGCACGGCGATTTTCGTCGTCGCAGCCGGACTCTGCATCGCCGGCATGCGCGGCGGCATGACCCGCATGACGCGGCCGATCACCCTCTCCAACGCCACGCTCTACACTGCGGACAGCGGCAAGGCCAACCTGATTCTGAGCAATCCGTTCTGCATCCTGCGCACCATCGGCAGTGCGGGCGGCGTCAGCTACAGGAAATTCTTCCCGCCCGAAGAGCTGCCGCGACGCTTCACACCGGTCCACCGGCCGGCAGACAGCACGGCCGTAAACCTCGCGGGCCGCAACGTCGTGATTTTCATTATGGAGAGCATGTCAGCCGAACATTCGGCGCACCTGATGCCCGAAATCTATGCCGACCGAAAGACCAAAGGCTTCACGCCGTTCCTCGACTCGCTGATGCGCAGCGGGTTGTGCTTCAAACGGATGTATGCCAACGGCACCCGCTCGATTCAGGCCATGCCTTCGGTGCTGGGCAGCATCCCGTCGTTCAAGACGCCGTTCGTGCTGATGCCGCAGTCGTTGGGCGAAAGCCGGCAGCTGCCGGCCATCCTGCGCGACAAAGGTTACGCCACGGCGTTTTTCTGCGGTTCGGAGCGCGGCTCGATGGGCTTCGGCGCCTATGCCCGTTCGGCCGGCGTGGAGCGGCTCGTCAGCCGCGAGGATTACGAAGCCCGGCACGGCAAAGAGGATTTCGACGGCTACTGGGGCATCTGGGACGAACCGTTCCTGCAATTCATGGGCGAGGAGCTTTCCGAAACTCCGGAACCCTTCTTCGCCACGCTCTTCACCCTCTCGTCGCACCATCCGTTCGTCGTACCCGCCCGATACGTAAACACGCTGCCCGACGGCTACACCAAAATCCACAAGGGCGTGGCTTACGACGACAACGCATTCCGCCTCTTTTTCGAACGTTTCGGCCGCGAAGAGTGGTTCCGCCGCACGGTTTTTGTATTCGTGGCCGATCATGTATCGTCCGAAAAATTCGCACCCGTGACCCGCACCTACCCCGGCAACTACCACATCATAGGCTTCATGTACACGCCCGACGGCGCGCTGCGGGGCGAGGTCGGCGACGTAGTGCAGCAGCTCGACATCATGCCCACGGTGCTGGGTCTCGTGGGCAGCGAGGAACCTTATTTCGCCTTCGGACGCGACGTGCTGAACGAGCCTGAGCGGCCACGCTGGTCGGTGTCGTACGACGGGAAGTTCCGCGCGCTGACCGGCGAAGGCGCCGTCGTGCTCGACGATTCGGGAGCGCAGGTTCAGGAGTGCCCGGTCACCCCCGCCGCCGACAGCCTGATGCAGTCGTTCCGGGCGCTGATCCAGCAGTATTACAGCCATATCGAACGCAAGAGTTACACCCCCGATGATTGAATTCAAACCCGTACGCCTCGAAGACAAACAGATCATCGAGCGCCATACCATGCCTTCGGGCATCCTCAACTGCGACCTCGCATTCGCCAACATGTACTGCTGGCAGGCAATGTACCATAGCGCATGGGCCGTGATCGACGGCTTTCTGGTCATCCGCTTCCACATCGGCGGCGGCGAGAAGATCGGCTACATGCAGCCCGTCGGCGAGGGCGATTTCGCGGGCATCATCCCCGCCCTGCGCGAAGACGCCCACGCCCACGGGCAGCGTCTGCGCCTGATCGGCCTGACGGACGAAGGCCGCGAGATGATCCGCAACATGCACGCGGGACTTTTCGCATTCGAATCGGACCGCGCACTGGAAGACTACGTCTACAACGCCGAAGACCTGCGCAACCTGACGGGACGCCGCTACCAGCCCAAGCGCAACCACATCAACCGCTTCATGTCCGAATACCCCGACTTCCGGTACGAGAATCTGACGCGCGACCGTTTCGCGGAGTGCATGCAGCTCGAACGCGAATGGCGCCGGGCGCACGAGGGACACACCTCGGAACTCTGCGCCGAACAGCGGGCCATGCAGCGGGCCTTCGACCACTTCGAGGAGCTGGAAATGCTGGGCGGCTGCATCTACGTCGGTGACAAGCTGGTCGCCTTTACGTTCGGCTCGGCGGTCAACGACCACACGTTCGACACCCACGTCGAAAAGGCCGACACGGATTACGACGGAGCCTTCACGATCATCAACAAACTCTTCGCCGAGCATCTGCCCGAACGCTTCACGCTGATCAACCGCGAGGAGGACCTCGGCATCGACGGTCTGCGCCAGTCGAAACTCTCCTACCACCCCGCCGTCATCCAGCACAAATTCACGGCCATACACCTGCACCCCGACGAAATCGCCTGCAAAGAGTTGTGGACCGCGGCCTTCGGCGACGACGAACAGTTCATCGACTCGTTCCTGATACGCTACTACAGCCGCAGCCGCATGCTCACGGCCGAATACGAAGGCCGCACGGCGGCGATGCTCCACCTGCTGCCGTTCGAAAGCCAGCTGGGCCGCACGACCTATATCTACGGCGTGGCGACGGCTCCCGAATTCCGCCGCCGGGGGCTGGCCGGCAAGCTGATGGGCGAAGCGATGCGGCTGATCGCCGATCGCGGCGACGACGCGGCACTGCTGATCCCCAGCGAGGAATGGCTGCGCGGATTCTACGCCCCATACGGATTCTCCGGCGCAATTCCCGTAACCTTCGCTTCGCCGGACGGCTTCGACTTCGGCACGGGCGATCCGTCGAAGGACCTTGCGATGGTCTGGCGCCGCGATGCCTCGGCCCCGATGCCCGAAACGCTGCAATGCAGTTACTATAAGAAAAAATAGTGCATCCGGAGCAAATTCCGACAACGGCTCTTACAATAAAAAGGGAACTGTCTGCAAGGACAGTTCCCTTCATGTTTACGGTCGGGGCAAACGGCCAGTCCCCTTATTTCAGATCTGCCGAACCATTACCGCCGGCAGTCCAGTCCGGGACCTGCACGCCGGAGACCGATATCTCCGTTCCCGTTATGTTTATCGTAATGTTATAATTCGCGCCGGCATCCAATTTGGCAATATCCTTGACTGCGATATTCTGATACGCAGTCCCGTCGAGCGTACAATCGAGTGTCAACGAAGCTGCAGCTTTGGGAAGGACCAATGCCGTAACGGCATTCGGACTCGTAAAGTCAGTAGCCGTACTGACCACCGTCAGGTCGGCATCCGTAACAGTCGAATAAGAACCGTTTGAAATATCTATTGTCGAAACTCCGGGTGTTCCCTTGACCACGAGCGACGAAAGACTCGGCGCACTGAACGGATAGTTCGTGGCGTTCAACGTAAACGTCAGTTTTGCAAAAGCGTGTTTCAGGGTCAATGCCAGATCCGTGCACTTACCGGAATTCACTTCCGTATTCTCCTGATATACAAAATCGGCGGCCGCAGTTGTATTCCCCGGATTCAGCGTAAAGACATTGGGAGCAGCCTCGGCATCGGGTTCGACGCCGACCGGAGCCCAAGCGACCATATTCCGGGAAGATTTCAACAAATAAATCGCGGGAGAAATCGAATAGCCGCTGCCATCCGTATATTTAACTTCCTGATTATTTACAGCCGTGGAATAAGCATCATTGGTGTCGAGATTGATTTTGAACGAAGCATTGAGCGGAGTCGGATCGCCTGCCGCACGGGTCTCCAGACCTGCAGTAACAACCGACTGGAATCCTAATGCCGCGCTTTCAGGCTGGGGGGGGGTAACTTCCTCCTGCTTGTCGCACGAAGTAAAAAAGGCCGCAGCCATCGCTGTCGCTGCAAGGGCAGCAACCAAATAAAAACGTTTCATTGTTGAGATTTTTTTAAATTAGTGTACGTATTTTCCGGACGGTCTGCAACTCGCAGGACGAATTAAGCGGGCAATCCTTATTGTTCCATCAAAAAAGGTCGCAAATATTCACACCGATCCGAATTGTTTAATTTCGCACACACAATTTCGTTCATTGTGACATTCGAAGGTAAGCACAATCCCCTGCAGATGTACTCCAAGAACTGCTAAAGCCCATCAAAAGGACTTTTTTGTATACCAAGTCGCACTACAACAGACAGCCCGTGGACGCAAATGTATACCAACACCAGCAAAAAGGATAAAGACAGCACGCAAAACCCAGCGAAAGCCGTCCGCCGCCGCACACGGCACACGACACCAATCCCTGCGCAGCGGCACGGAGATAACGGCAAAGGCAAGACGCAGTTTGTCCCGCAGGAAAACAAATGCCCCGAAGCTTTCGCTTCGGGGCATTTCGGTCCGGCCACGGACCCTATCTTATCGGAATGCTTGTCCCAAACCGGGAAAACCCGATTCAGGCATTCATCATCTATTTCCGGCCCATCCGCCGCAGAAAACACTCGATCGTATTCTCCATCAGGCAGCAAATCGTCATCGGCCCCACACCGCCCGGCACGGGGGTGATGACCGAAGCCTTCGGCTCGACTGCGGCGAAATCGACGTCGCCGCACAACTTCCCGGTCTCAGGATCGCGGTTTACACCCACGTCGATCACCACGGCGCCTTCACGCACCATGTCGGCCGTTACGAATTTCGGCCGGCCGATCGCCACGACCAGAATATCGGCCCGGCGTGTCACCTCCGGCAGATTGCGCGTGCGGCTGTGCGTCATCGTCACCGTAGCATTCTCATCCAGCAGCAGTTTCGACACGGGAAGCCCCACGATATTGCTGCGGCCGATCACCACGGCCTCCTTGCCCGCAATCCCGACGCCTGCGGCCTTCAGCATCTTGATGATGCCCTTCGGCGTACAGGGGAGCGTGCAGGGCTGTTTCTGCCACAAAGCCGCCACGTTCAGGGGATGAAAGCCGTCCACGTCCTTGGCCTTGTCGATCGCCTCGATCACCTTGTCCTCGTCGATATGTTTCGGCAGGGGCAGCTGCACCAGAATACCGTCCACCTCTGCGTCGGCATTCAATTCGGCGATAATGCCGAGCAGCTCCGCTTCCGAAATCGTCTCCGGCTTGCGGATCGTCGTGTTGCGAATCCCCACCTCGGCCGACGCCTTGGCCTTGCCCGTCACATACGACACGCTGCCGGGATCTTCGCCCACCAGAATCACGACCAGATGGGGCACCCGGCCGTATTTTTCGCCGATCGCCGCCACCTCGGCGGCCATTTCGGCCTTAAGTTTCGCTGAAAGTTCTTTTCCGCTGATTATCATATTTCCCAACTATTTTTCAAATGCCCAGTGCCCGATATCGGTCCTGTAAAAAAGATTGTCGCATTCGATCTGCGCCACGTCCTTCAACGCATTCGCACGGGCTTCGGCCAGCGTCGCCCCCTTGCCAACGACGAAGAGCACACGGCCGCCCGCCGTCAGAATACGGCCGCCGTCGGCCTTCGTGCCCATATGGTACACAGCGCTTCCGACCCGGTCGAGTCCCTTGATCTCGTGTCCCTTCTCATAGGAGCCGGGATAGCCCTTCGACGCCAATACGACGCCCAGCGTCGCGAAATCATGCCATTCGAGCCGCGTATCCGCTCCGTCGGCCACGGCGCAGAAGATATCGACGATATCGCTCTTCAGGCGCGGCAGCACGACCTCGGTTTCGGGATCGCCGAAACGAGCATTGAACTCGATCACCTTGATCCCCTGCGGAGTCTTCATCAGACCGCCGTACAGCACCCCTTCGAACGGACACCCTTCGGCGACCATCGCGTCGGCCGTCGGCTGCAGGATCTTTTCGAGCGCATACCGCTCATCCTCCGCCGTAACGAACGGCAGCGGGGAATAGGCCCCCATACCGCCCGTGTTGGGCCCCTTGTCGCCATCGAAGGCCCGCTTGTGGTCCTGCGCCAGCGCCATCGGCCACACCTTGCGGCCCGACACGAAACACATGAACGAAAATTCGGGTCCCGTGAGGAAGTCCTCGACCACGACCTTGCCTTCGCCGAACTTGTCGTCGAGCAGCATGTCTTTCAGTGCGGCGTCGGCCTCCTCCTGCGTCTCGGCGATCACTACGCCCTTGCCGGCCGCCAGCCCGTCGTACTTCAACACCGCCGGAAGCGGACGCGAAGCCACGTAATCCAACGCTTCGGCATACTCCGTGAAAGCGCGGTACCCCGCCGTCGGAATAGCGTATTTGGCCATCAGGTCCTTGGCGAACTCCTTGCTCGATTCGATCCGTGCGGCGGCTTTCGTCGGGCCGAAGATCCGCAGCCCGGCGGCCTTGAACGCATCGACGACTCCCGCCGCCAGCGCCACCTCCGGACCCACGACCGTAAGGCCGATTTCGTTGGCCGCTGCGAAGTCGCGCAGTCTCTCCACCTCGGTCTCCTTGATCGCCACGCACTCGGCCTGCGCCGCAATGCCCGCATTGCCGGGGGCGCACCAGATTTTCTCCACCTGCGCCGAGCGTGCGAGGGCGTCTACGATCGCATGTTCACGGCCGCCGCCGCCTATTACCAGAACTTTCATATTCGTTTATTTTATCCGTTCTTTCAAAGAAATTTCAAAAAACATCCAGTTTTTCACAGATGAATCAAGCGACAAATCTGACAATCTTTATCCAAAGTCCCCCTTATCAAAGGGGGATTAGGAGGATTATCAATTTAGTTTAGCCGCATGGTCAAGCACTAAAGCTCGCTTTAGTGCTTGAAATGCCTTTCGCCCGTAAATACCATGGCGATGCCCTTCTCGTCGGCCTTCTTGACCGAATCTTCGTCGCGCACCGAGCCGCCCGGCTGCACGATCGCCGTCACGCCGTATTCGGCGGCCAGCGTCACGCAATCGTCGAAGGGGAAGAAGCCGTCCGAAGCCAGCACCAGCCCTTCGGTAACGCCCGCGGCATGCGCCTGCTTGAGGGCGATCTCGGCCGAACCGATACGGTTCATCTGGCCTGCGCCGACGCCCAGCGTCCGGCCGTCCTTCACGACCACGATGGCGTTCGACTTCACATGCTTGACGATATGCCAGCCGAAGTTCATGTCGTCCATCTGCTCCGCTGCGGGCTTCGCCGCCGTCACGCACATATCGGCCGTCACGCTCTTCGTCTCCACGTCGAGGTCCTGCACCAACAGACCGCCGTTCACGCTCACGTACTGCTTCTGTCCGACGGCGCCCTGCTCCATATCGACCTCAAGCAATCGCAGGTTTTTCTTCGTGCAAAGCACTTCGAGCGCGCCCTCGTCGAATTTGGGAGCCATGATGATTTCGAGGAAAATCGGCTTCATCAGCTCGGCCGCCTCCTTCGTAACGGTGCGGTTCGTCGCCACGATACCGCCGAAAATCGACACCTTGTCGGCTTCATAGGCCTTGGTCCACGCTTCCACGACATCCTTTCCTACCGCCGCGCCGCAGGGATTCATATGCTTCAGGCCCACGCAGAAGGGCTTGTCGAACTCGCGCACGATGCACAGCGCGGCGTTGGCGTCCTGAATATTGTTGTAGGACAGCTCCTTGCCGTTGAGCTGTCTGGCAAAAGCCAGCGAATAGGGCACCTTTTTCCCCTCGCGGTAGAATCGGGCCGACTGGTGCGGGTTCTCGCCGTAACGCAGCGACTGCACGAGGTCGAATTCGAGGAACAGCTTCTCGTTCAGCCCGGCCTGCGCACGCATGTAGGTAGCGATCATCGAATCGTACTCGGCGGTATGGGTATAGGCCTTGGCCGAGAGCTTCAGGCGCGTGGCCTTCCCGGTGTTGCCGCCGGCGCGGATTTCGTCGAGAATCTGCGCATAGTCCGCAGGATCGCAGACCACCGTCACATCGGCCCAGTTCTTGGCCGCCGAACGCAGCATCGAGGGACCGCCGATGTCGATATTCTCGATGGCGTCCTCCATCTTCACGCCGGGCTTCGAGATCGTCTCCCGGAACGGATAGAGGTTCACGCAGACCATGTCGATAAACTCGATATTGTTCTCCTTCAGCGCCTTCAGGTGTTCGGGATCGTCGCGGCGGGCCAGCAGGCCGCCGTGCACGTTGGGGTGCAGGGTCTTGACGCGGCCGTCGCAGATTTCGGGAAATCCCGTCACGTCGCTGATGTTGATAACCTCGACACCGCTGTCGGCCAGCAGTTTCATCGTGCCGCCCGTGGCGATCACCTCCCAGCCCAAGGCACGCAGGCCCTTGGCGAAATCAACGACACCCGTTTTGTCGCTGACACTTATCAATGCTCTCATCTGTTACTATTTTATTTCGATATTTTCCGAATGAAAATTACTGTAATACCTGCCTTCCACGGCCGTAAACCGCAGTACGCTGTAGTCCGGATCGTCCACGCCCTGCGGATAATACTCCGTATCGCCCTCGCGCCAAATCAGCCGCCGGCTGGCGGCGTCCTCCAGTACCTCCATCGTCCCGCGGAGCATCAGCCCCTCGAAAGAAGCCCCGTCGCAGAAATAGACGGCCGCCTTGGGATTGCGGCGGTATTGCGCCGCCCGCATCGACGAGGTGTTGGTCGTAAAGTAGAAGACCTTCAGCCCCTCCCGTACGCGCGGTGCGAGCATGGCCTTCATATTGGGGAAACCCTCGGCATCGACCGAGCCGATAAAGGCGACGGCCTGCCGGTCGACGAGCGATTCGAGCGTATTGAATGCGACACTCATGGATCGAGCAGTTTTTTTATCGTTTCTACGTAAAGCGGATATTCCACCGCATGAATCCGGGCTTCCAGCTCTTCGATGTCGTCACCGTCGTACTCGAAGGCCCGCTGGGCGATGATCCGTCCGCCGTCGAGCGACGCATCGACATAGTGGATCGTCACCCCGAACACCTTGACGCCGTATTCCATCGCCTGTTCGATGGCATGCGCTCCGCGGAACGCCGGCAGCAGCGAGGGATGGATATTGACGATCCGTCCTCCGTAAGCCTCCAGCAGCACGTCGCCGACGATGCGCATATACCCCGCCAGACAAACCAGTTCCACGCCCGCGGCATCGAGCAGCCGCACGATTTCACGTTCGTAATCGGCCTTCGAAGCGTACTCCTTCGGCGCGAAGACAAACGTTTCGACACCGTGCGCGGCAGCGCGTTCGACAACCCGCGCTCCGGGTTTGTCGCAGACCATGAGCACCACCTCGCCCCCGGTCACGCCCTGCTCGCAGGCCGAGACGATGGCTTCGAAGTTGGTGCCGCTGCCGCTGGCGAAGACTGCGAGGCGTCGCACGGCCTTAGCGGATTACGACACCTTCGGCGTCGGTTACACGTCCTATCACCGAGGCCTTTTCGCCCTGCGCGGTCAGGATGCCGATGGCCTTGTCCGCCTCCGACGCATCGAGGGCGATGACCATGCCGATACCCATGTTGAAGATGTTGAACATCTCGCGGTGCGCCACCTTGCCGTACTTTTCGAGGAAGCGGAACACGGGCAGAATCTCCCATGCGCCCTCATCGATTTCGAGTCCCTGCCCGTCGTGCAGGATGCGGGGAATATTCTCGTCGAATCCGCCGCCCGTGATGTGGCTGATGCCGTGTACGTCGCAGTTGCGGATCACCTCCAGCACCTGCCGGACATAGATTTTGGTCGGAGTCAGCAGCACCTCGCCCAGCAGTTTGTTCGACAGTTCGGGATATACCTCGTGCAGGTCGAAGCAGTTGTCGGCGACGATCTTGCGCACAAGGCTGAAACCGTTGGAGTGCACGCCGCTCGACGCGATGCCGACCAGCACGTCGCCCGCCTTGACCTTCGAGCCGTCGATCAGTTTCGACTTCTCGACCACGCCGACCGTAAAGCCCGCGATGTCATACTCGCCCTGCGCATACATGCCCGGCATCTCGGCCGTCTCGCCGCCCACCAGCGCGCAGCCGGCCTGACGGCAGCCCTCGGCCACGCCGCTGACGATGGCTTCGATCTTCTTCGGCTCGTTGTGGCCCACGGCCACGTAATCGAGGAACACCAGCGGTTCCGCGCCCTGCGCCAGCACGTCGTTCACGCACATGGCCACGGCATCGACGCCGATCGTGTCGTGCTTGTCCATCTCGAACGCCAGCTTGAGCTTGGTGCCCACGCCGTCGGTGCCGCTCACCAGCACCGGCTCCTTCACGTTCAGCGCCGAAAGGTCGAACATGCCGCCGAAGGCGCCGATATTGCCCATCACGCCCAAACGCGAGGTCGACGCGACGTGCTTCTTGATGCGCCGCACCACTTCGTATCCGGCTTCGAGGTTTACGCCGGCCTTCTCATAACTCTGTGCCATTATAGTCTACTTGAATGGTTTACTTAACATTTTACATCTTTGTTCGCCTCATCGACCGACTGGTACAGCGCCGTGGGGTACTCGCCCGTGAAGCAGGCCATGCAAAGCTCCTTGCGGTTGCCGGCCTTGAGCAGCGCGCCGGGCGTCAGGAACGCCAGCGAATCGGCGCAAATCTCCTCGCGTACGCCTTCGAGGTCCTTGCGGGCCGAAATCAGCTCGTCGCGCGTCGAAGTGTCCACGCCGTAAAAACACGGATGGGTCATCTGCGGACTGGCGATGCGCACATGCACCTCGGTCGCCCCGGCCTCCTTGAGCATCGTGACGATGCGGCGCGAAGTGGTGCCGCGCACGATCGAGTCGTCCACCAGCACGACGCGCTTGCCCTTGACGATGCTGCGCACAGCCGAAAGCTTCATCCGCACACCCTTCTCGCGCAGCTCCTGCGAAGGCTGGATAAACGTACGGCCGATATACTTGTTCTTGATGAGTCCCATTTCGTACGGCAGGCCGCTCGCTTCGGCGTAGCCCATCGCCGCGCTGAGACTCGAATCGGGAACGCCGACCACGATATCCGCCTCGGCCGGCGACTCCTTGAAAAGCAGACGGCCCGACTCCTTACGGTAGGCGTGGACGTTGCAGCCGTCGATGTCGCTGTCCGGACGGGCGAAGTAGATATACTCCATCGAGCACATCTCGCAGCGCTTGTACATCGAGTAGTCGCGGCTGCGGATACCCTGCCTGTCGATCGTCACGATCTCGCCCGGCTCGACGTCGCGCACGAACTCGGCACCCAGCACGTCGAACGCGCAGGTTTCGCTCGACACGACATAGCCGTCGCCCAGCCGGCCGATGGCCAGCGGACGCAGGCCGTATTTGTCCCGGCAGGCGTAAATGCGGTTGGCGGTCATGATCAGGAACGCGAACGCCCCCTCCAGCATGTTCAGCGCATCGATGATCGAAAAGATGCGCGGCCGGTCGTGGTAGCGGGTCTCCTTCTTGATCAGGTGGGCCAGAATCTCGCTGTCCGACGTGGACTGGAACAGACTGCCCTTGTTCTCCAGATACTCGCGCAACAGGGCCGAATTGACGATGTTGCCGTTGTGGGCCAGCGCGAAATCGCCCGTGTTGTGACGGGGAACAAAAACGGCTGCACGTTCTCGATGCCGCCGCCTCCGGCGGTATAGCGCACATGGCCGATGGCCGTATTTCCCTTGAGCGTCGCCAGTTTCGCCTCGTCGAACACCTCGGTCACCAGTCCGCTGCCCTTGATGCGGCGGAAAATTCCCCCTTCGTCGACGGCCACGATACCCGCGCCCTCCTGTCCGCGGTGCTGCAGTGCATGCAGGCCGTAATAGCTCAGCGATGCAGCGTCGGGCACCCCGAAGACGCCGAACACACCGCACTCCTCATGCAACTCCCGGTCGCTAATCTGCCGCATCGCCATTACTCCACGATTTTCTGCAGACGGGCAAGAATCTCCTCGTAAGCCTCGCGCACCTTGCCCAGATCGCGGCGGAAACGGTCCTTATCGAGTTTCTCGTTGGTGGACATGTCCCACAGACGGCAGGTGTCGGGCGACACCTCGTCGGCGAGGACGATCTCGCCGTCCGACGTGCGGCCGAACTCGATCTTGAAGTCCACGAGGTTGATGTTCATCTTGGCGAACATGTTCCGCAGCACCTCGTTGATGCGCGAAGTCATGGCGTAAATCAGATCCAGCTCGTCGTAGGTCACGGCACCCAGCGCTACGGCGTGGTGGTCGTTGATCAGCGGGTCGCCCAGTTCGTCCTTCTTGTAGCAGATGTCGTAAATGGTGTTCGACGGCTGCGTGCCCTCTTCGATGCCCAGACGCTGCGCCATCGAACCCGCGATGATGTTGCGCACGATCACCTCCAGCGGAATGATCGTCACCCTGCGGCAGATCTGGTCGCGGTCGTTGATCGTCTCGATGTAGTGCGTCTTGATGCCCGCCTTCTGAAGCTCTTTGAAAATCAGGGTCGAGATGGCGTTGTTCAGCACGCCCTTGTTCTCGATCGTAGCCTTCTTGATGTTGTTGAAAGCCGTCGCCGCATCCTTGTAGTGAATGATGATCTTTTCGGGATCGTCGGTGCGGAAAACCTGTTTTGCCTTGCCCTCGTAGAGCATTTCGAGCTGTTTCATGATGTTTGTGTTTTTTAAGTTTATTTGTTGATTCGTTCTATTTCATATCAAAGTCCACCAGAATCGGACGGTGGTCCGAAGGGTGGTAAAAGTTCGACAGCTTGCCCGGATCGCGCACCGGCTCGGTGAAGTCATCCACGATCACCTCGGCACGGGTGATCCGCTCGCAGAGCGGCTGCGTGCAGTAGACGAAATCGATGCGGCTCTGCCCGTGCGTCGTGGTGTGGAATTCGCCGGGATGCTTCTCTGCGATCACGTCGACATAGGGCGTATGCTCCGCGATATAATCATGCACCAGCAGGCGCGTATCGTCGTCGGGATAGTTGTAAACCCGGTTGTCGAGGCGCGAGCGCGAATTGAAGTCGCCCATCATCATCCACAACTGCTGTCCGGCGTCGGACTGCGTAGCGATCGTATGCGAGCAGATATACTCGATCTCCATGCGCCGGTAGCGGTCACCGCCGTGTTCGGCCCTGCTGGCGTCGCGGTCCACGGCCTGAAAGGCATACGCCTGCGGCCACGTATGGAGCGTCACGATATTGACCGGCCTGCCGTTCTTCACGATCCGGGCCCAGCCCGCGCCGTGCGAAACGATGCTGTCGGGAGCTTGGCCGACGATCCGCCGCACGTTCTCGATCGGATACTTCGACGTAACGACCTGCGGGAAATTGTCGCGGTGGCCGCCCACATACCAGTATTTATGACCGTAACGGGCCGCCAGCTCACCCCAGTTCGCCGTCAGGTAGCGATCGACGGAATCCATCCTCTCCGCCGTACCCGACTTATAGATCGACTGGGCCTCGCACCACACGCATACGTCGGGATTGTAGCCTTTGACCCACGCCACGAAATTGTCGTAGCCGTTGCTCTGGTCCGACCACATGCCGTTCTGAATATTCCAATAGAGCAGACGCATGTCGTCCGTCCGCTCGCCGCATCCTGCGGTCAGCGCCGCCGCAAAAAGCAGGAGCGCCGCAAAACGATAAAAAGAGGTCTTCATAGGCATATGGTTTCGGTTTACACTATTTCGATTTGCGGAAATACTCGACGGCATTGCGGAACAGCGCCTGCTCCTTGTTGCCGGCGATATTCTTGAAAAGGTTCTTCCCGTAACGCTCCGTATGGCCCATCTTGCCCAGAATCCGGCCGTCGCGCGATACGATGCCTTCGATGGCGTACGACGAGCCGTTGGGGTTGTAGGGCGCCTCGGCCGTCACGCGGCCTTCGGCATCGACGTACTGGAAGGCCACCTGCCCGTTGGCGAAAAGCTCCTTGGCCAGCTCCTCGCTGACGACGAACTTGCCCTCGCCGTGGCTGACGGCGATCGAGTGCACCTCGCCCAGTTCGAAGCCCGCGAGCCACGGGGAGTTGAGCGTCGAGACGCGCGTCGAGACGATTTGCGAGATATGCCGGTTGACGTCGTTGCGGAACAGCGTCGGGGAATCCTTCGTCACCATGCCCAGACGGCCGTACGGCAGCAGTCCCGACTTGACCAGCGCCTGAAAACCGTTGCAGATGCCGAGGATAAGGCCGCCGCGGTCAAGCAACGCGTGAATTTCCTCGCGTATATCCTTGTTGTTAAGTACGTTCACGATAAACTTCGCGCTGCCGTCCGGCTCGTCGCCCGACGAGAAGCCGCCGCAAAGCACGAAAATATGGGCGCGGCGGATATGCTCCTTCATCTGGGCGATCGAGCGCAGGATGTCGTCGCCGCCCAGATTGCACAATACGCTGGTCGTCACCTCGGCTCCCGCGTTGCGGAACGCCTTGGCCGTATCGTAATCGCAGTTCGTACCGGGGAATACGGGCAGGTAGGCCACCGGACGCTCGACGGCTTCGCCCTCATAGGCAAAGGTGCGGCGTTCGGGTTCGGCGCTCATCACGTCGGCACGGTTCTCGCCCTTGTCGGGGTAAACCGTCGTGAATTTCACGGTATTGGCCTCGTACAACCCGTCGAGCGGCATCCGTACGCCGTTCACGGTCAAGACTTCGTCGACGACGGTCGCACCCAGCAGTTCGGCCGCCGGGAAGTCCAGTTCGCCGTCGCTCTCCACGAGAATCGAACCGTAGGCGTATTCGTAAAGTCTGCTTTCGTCCGTCGTCACCTCGGCGCCGATCCGGTTGCCGAAAGCCATCTTCGCAAGGCCCTCGGCCACGCCGCCGAATCCGACGGACCACGCCGAAAGTATCTTCCCGCTCTCGATCTGCCCGCACACGAAATCGAAGTTGGCCTTCAGTTGCGCCGTGTCGGGCATATAATTCTCCGCCGGGGTATGGCGCACGAGGTAGATGCGGCTGCCGGCCTTTTTGAAGTCGGTCGAGATGACCGTTCCGGCATCGACCGTCGTGATGCCGAAAGCCATCAGCATCGGCGGGACGTTGATATGCTGGAACGTGCCGCTCATCGAGTCCTTGCCGCCGATCGACGGAAGTCCCAGCTCGACCTGCATCTTCAGCGCGCCGAGCAGTGCGCCGAGAGGCTTGCCCCACGATTCGGGATTCTTGGTCATGCGCTCGAAATACTCCTGATACGAGTAACGCATCCTGTCGTAGCGCGCACCCGCCGCCACGACCTTCGCCGCGGCTTCCACCACGGCATAGGCTGCGCCATGGTAGGGACTCCACGAAGCGATGAAGGGATTGTAACCGAAGGCCATGATGCTGGCCGTGTCGGTGTAGCCGTCGGTCGGAAGCTTCTGCACCGAGACCTGCGTCTCGCTGCCCTGCGTACGGCCGCCGAAGGGCATCAGTACGGTCGAGGCGCCGATCGTCGAGTCGAACATTTCGACAAGCCCCCGCTGCGAAACGACGTTGTTGTCCCTGAGGTTATTCTCAAAACGCGCGGCAAGCGTATCGCCGGCGATTTCACGTACGAACGGATTGCGGTTTTCCACCTCGCCGACCTTCGCTTCGGCATAATGCCGGGCGCCGGCGCTGTCGATGAATTCGCGCGAGAGGTCCACGACCTTGCGGTCCTTGTTGAACATCCGCATGCGGGCCGTGTCGGTCACGTCGGCCACCTCGACGGCTTCGATATTCTCTTCGAGACAGTAGCGCATGAACGTCTCGACGTCCTTCGCTTCGACGACTACCGCCATGCGTTCCTGCGACTCGCTGATGGCCAACTCCGTGGAGTTCAGGCCGCTGTACTTGGTCTTCACGCGGTCGAGGTAAATGTCCAGCCCGTCGGCCAGCTCGCCGATGGCGACGCTGACGCCGCCTGCGCCGAAGTCGTTCGATTTCTTGATGAGCCGCGTCACCTCCGGACGGCGGAACAGACGTTCGAGCTTGCGCTCCTCAGGAGCGTTGCCCTTCTGCACCTCGCTGCCGCAGGTCTCCAGCGACTTGGTGTTGTGCTCTTTCGACGATCCGGTAGCTCCGCCGATGCCGTCGCGGCCCGTACGGCCGCCCAGCATGATGATCTTATCGCCCGGAGCGGGTTTCTCGCGGCGGACGTTCTCCGCCTTCACGGCGCCCACCACGGCGCCCACTTCGAGACGCTTGGCCACATAGCCGTCGTGGTACACCTCGCGTACGTGGGTCGTAGCCAGACCGATCTGGTTGCCGTAGCTCGAATAACCGGCCGCGGCCTTTTTCGAAATCACGCTCTGCGGGAGTTTGCCTTCGAGCGTGTCGCCCACCTTCTGGTAGATGTCGCCCGCACCCGTCACGCGCATCGCCTGATAGACGTAGCTGCGGCCTGACAGCGGGTCGCGGATAGCGCCGCCCAGACAGGTCGAAGCGCCGCCGAATGGCTCGATCTCGGTCGGATGGTTGTGGGTTTCGTTCTTGAACTGTAGCAGCCACTTCTCGGTCCGGCCGTCCACGTCGACATCGACATAGACCGAGCAGGCGTTGTTCTCGTCGCTCACCTCCATATCGTCCAGCAGCCCCTTCTTGCGCAGGTAGCGGGCGCCGATCGTGGCCATGTCCATCAGGCAGATGCTCTTGTGTTCGCGGCCCAGCTCACGCCGGATGCGCAGGTAGAGGGCCAGCGAATCTTCGATTTCGTCCTTGACGAACGACTCCTCGACCGTAATACCCTCCAGCTCGGTCGTGAAGGTCGTATGGCGGCAATGGTCGCTCCAATAGGTATCGAGGATGCGCAGTTCGGTTTCATAGGGATCGCGGCCCTCGGCGCGGAAATACTTCACCACCTCGCGCAGATCGTCGGCGTTCATCGCCAGTCCGTACTGCGCGCAGTAGGGCGCCAGCTCGGCGTCGGTCATCTTCGTGAAGCCTTCGAGCACGGCGACGGGCTTCACCTCGGCCTGCTCCATGTCGCTGAGCACGCTCAGGTCCTTTTCGCGCGACTCGACGGCATTGATATGGTAGCGTTTGATCCGCGCGATCTCCTCGTCGGTCACCGCGCCGTCGAACAGCAACAGCTTCGACGAACGGATGCGCACCTCGGCCGACGGGTCGATCAGCCGCACGCAATCCACGGCCGACGCGGCGCGCTGGTCGAACTGGCCGGGAAGATACTCCACGGCGATATACTTCTGTCCCGCGAGGTCGCACGCATCGGTCACGCTGTCGGTCACCACTTCGCCGAAGACGCTGTAGCGGGTCTTTTCGAGCAGTTCCTCCGAAAAGCCGAACAGATCGTAAACGTTCAGCAGCCGCAGTTCGCGGATATCGAGGTTCAGGTTGGCGTTCAGTTCCCGGCGCAGGCTTTCGGCCTCGACCCGGAAACGGGGATGTTTTTCAACAAAAATCCGGTAGTTTTTCATCCTATATCGTTTAATATTCTTCATTCGTTTCTGCGGTCCTTACCGACCGTTCCGCCGGTCTTCGTCCTCGCCGCCGCTTCCGGAAGCTCCTCCCGTCCGCCTGCGGCGACGCATGCAGGACCGGCCCCGCTATTTCACAAACCGGTCGGCCCAGACAGCCCCGTATTCCGCCGAAGTCATGCCCACGAAGGTAATGTGTCCCATCTTGCGCTTCGGCCGGCTCTCGGTCTTGCCGTAGAGACGGACATGCACGCCCGGACGGTTTTCGGCGGCGATCGCTTCGGCCGCTTCGAGGTCCTGTCCCAAGATATTCTTCATCACGGTCGGCGCCACCAGCCGCGGCTCCTGCAGCGGCTCTCCCAAAAGGAAGCGCACCAACTCGCGGAACTGGTTGGTCGTACAGCCTTCGATCGTATAGTGTCCCGAATTGTGGGGGCGCGGCGCCATTTCGTTGAAGAAGAATTCGCGGCCCTTCACGAAAAACTCGATCGCCAGAATTCCCCGGTAACCGCACGTCAGCATAAACCGCTCGCCGGCGGCGATCATCCGTCCGCGCAGCTCGTCGTCCATCTCCTCCGCGGGCACGAAGCACAAATCGAGGATGCCGTCGCGGTGGATGTTGCGACCGATCGGAAAGGTGACGACATGGCTGCCGTCGGAGACCAGCACGACGCTGGCTTCGAAATCGAAGGGCACGAACTGCTCCAGAATACAGGGCACGGCGAGCATCGGCAAAGCCTTCTCGATGTCGGCCTCGGTCTTCAGCACCAGCTGTCCGTGACCGTCGTACCCCAGCGTCCGGGTCTTCAGCACGGCGGGCAGGCCGATCTTCGCCACGGCGGCACGCAGCGACGCTTCATCGTCCGCGGCGGCGTATTCGGGCGTCGCCAGCCCGCCGGCACGGGCGTTGTCCTTTTCGCGCAGGCGGTCCTGCGAATCGAAGAGCGGACGGAAGCCCTGCGGGATGTTGTATTTCTTCTCAAGCGGGATCAGCACACTGCCCGGCACGTTCTCGAACTCGTAGGTCACCGCGTCGCTGCGGCGGCAAAGCTCCTCCAGCGCCGCAGGGTCGTCGTACGCCGCCACGATCCGCTCGTCGCTGAGCGCAAAGGCCGGAGCATCCGCCGCCGGATCGAGACACACCGTGCGCGCTCCGAGCAGGTGCGCCTGTTCGATAATCATCAGCCCCAGCTGGCCGCCGCCTATGATGCCGATCGTCTTCATCTAAAGTTCCGCTTTAAGTACGTCGGCGGTCTGCTTGGCGCGGAACGCTTCGAGCCGGGCCGCGAGTTCCGCGTCCTGCAACGCGAGAATCGAGACGGCGATCAGCGCCGCATTCTTCGAACCGTTGATCGCCGTGGTGGCCACGGGAACGCCCGCGGGCATCTGCACGATCGACAACAGCGAGTCCAGCCCGTTCAGGGCGCGCGACTTGACCGGAACGCCCACCACGGGCAGCGTCGTCATCGAAGCCACCATGCCGGGCAGATGCGCCGCGCCGCCCGCACCGGCGATGATCACGCCGATACCGCGCGCCTTGGCCGTCTTGGCATACTCGCACAACAGATCGGGCGTCCGGTGGGCGCTTACGACGCGCTTTTCGAAATCGACACCGAATTGTTCGAGCGTGGCGACGGCGTCGGCCATCACCTCGTAATCGCTCACCGAGCCCATAATCACACCGACCTTCATATCCTTTGGTTTTAAGTTTTTTCAAAAAAGCAGACCGCCACGACATCGCATGTCATGGCGGTCTGGTATCTATCCGCGCATCCCGCTGCAGGACATTTGCTGCCCCTGCGACTGCGCGCTCTGACCCTGCTGTCGGCACGACGAATAGAATGCAGCGGCTTGGCCCTGTTGTTTCTTTCGTTCGCGTTGATCGATTTTGCCTGTGGAGGTCATGAGATATGTCCGGATTAACCTAACAATTGTAAAAACAACGCTACAAAAGTAGTATTTTCCGGCCAATTTTCAAAACCGAAAGTCAGATTCTATTGACAAATTATCGACATTCTTCACGGCTGAGCGAATAGGGCGCGTCCTGCGGGCCGACACCCCGTTTGTACGCCGGATCGGGCTGCATCGCGAAGTCTATTTTCGCGCCTTTTACGAGGTCCGACCAGCGGATAAAGTTGCGGTCGTATCGCTTCCCGTCGAGCTTCATGGTTCCGATATAGCGGTTTTCGGGAGCGTTGTCCGGAGCCTCGATCACGATCTTCTTTCCGTTCTCCAGTTTCACGGTCGCCTTGCGGAACAGGGGCGACCCTATGACATACTGGTCCGAAGCCGGACATACGGGATAGAATCCCATGGCCGAGAAGACATACCACGCGGAGGTCTGGCCGTTGTCCTCGTCGCCGCAGTAGCCGTCGGGCTTGGACGAATAGAGACGGTCCATCACCTCGCGCGTCCAGTACTGCGCCTTCCACGGCTGGCCCGCATAGTTGTACAGGTAGATCATATGCTGCGCAGGCTGGTTGCCGTGGGCGTAGTTGCCCATGTCGGCCACCTGCATCTCGGTGATCTCGTGAATGCGGGTCCCGTAATAGCTGTCGTCGTAGATCGGCGGCACGACGAACACCGAGTCGAGCATTTCGGCGAATCCTTCCCGGCCGCCCATCAGCTCGGCAAGTCCCTGCACATCGTGGAACACCGACCATGTGTAGTGCCATGCGTTGCCCTCGGTGAAAGCGTCGCCCCACTTGTAGGGGCTGAACGGCGACTGGAACTCTCCGTTCTCGTTGCGGCCGCGCATCAGCTTGGTCGTCTTGTCGAATACGTTGCGGTAGTTGCGCGAAGCCTCCTCAAGCGCCGCGGCATCCTCCGTCTTACCCAGTTTGCGGGCCACCTGCGCGATACACCAGTCGTCGTAGGCGTATTCGAGCGTGCGGGCGACGTTCTCGTTGATCTTCACGTCGTAGGGAATGTATCCCAGCCGGTTGTAATACTCGTGTCCCAGACGTCCGGTCGAGGAGACGCCGGGGTGGACGTTCGTGCGCGCGTGCATCATGGCGTCGTAGAGCGTCTGCCACTCCTTTTCGGGCGTGACGCCCTTGAGGAGCGCGTCGGCCACCACCGATGCGGAGTTGTTGCCCACCATGCAGCCGCGGTGGCCCGGCGAGGCCCATTCGGGCAGGAAGCCGCTTTCGCGGGCCGTGTTGGCCAGTCCCTGCTGGATTTCGGCGTTCACCGAAGGATAGACCAGATTGAGCAGCGGGAACAGACTGCGGAACGTGTCCCAGAACCCGGTGTCGGTATACATGTAGCCGGGGAGCACTTCGCCGTTGTAGGGGCTGTAGTGCATGATTTCGCCCGAAGCGGTCACTTCATAGAATTTACGCGGGAAAAGCACCGAACGGTACAGGCACGAATAGAAGGTGCGCATCTGCTCTTCGGTGCCGCCCTCGACCTCGATGCGGCCCAACACTTCGTCCCAGCGCTCCTGCGCCTTGGACTTGACGGTCTCGAAGTCGTCGGTCCCCAGCTCCCTGAGATTCTGAACGGCCTGTTCGGGCGAGATGAACGACGAAGCCACGGCGGCGCAGACCTGCTGGCCGCGGCGGGTCGGGAAGTGCACCTTCGCCACGGCGTGTCCGCCCGTCACCGACTTGCTGCCGTCAGGATAGAGCAGGCTGCTGCCGGGTTCGTACTCGCCGGGGGCGTCGGTCAGTTCGACGGCGGTGAACGGCGTATCGAAACGCACGACGAAATAATTGCGGAAATTATCAGGAACGCCCCCGCTGTTGCGCGTGGTGTAACCCACGATCGTGCGGGCGTCGAGCATGCCGATCTGCGAACCGCGGTCGAAGGCGTCGATCACAACGCCCGACTCGTCGCTTTCGGGAAAGGTGAAGCGCATCATCGCGGCACGTTCGGTCGGGGCGATCTCGGCGCGGATGTCGTGGTCGGCCAGATAGACCTTGTAATAGTAAGGCTTCGCCACCTCGGCTTGGTGCGAATACCAGCTCGCGCGGGACTCTTCGTCCAGCTTATCATTCCCGCGCACGGGCATCAGCGCGAACTGGCCGTAGTCGTTGATCCACGGCGAGGGCTGATGGGTCTGCTTGAAGCCCCGGATTCGGTGCGCCCCGTAGGTATAGGCCCAGCCGTCGCCCATCTTACCGGTCTGGGGCGTCCAGAAGTTCATACCCCAAGGCAGAGCGACGGCAGGATAGGTATTGCCCGTCGAAAGCGTGAAATCCGACTGCGAGCCTACCAATGTCGAAACATAGTCCGACGGACGCTGAGGGGATCGCTGCCCGGCCGAAGGGCACGAACAGCCGGCCAAAACGGCGGCGCAAAGGGCCGCGAAAAAGATATTTCTACTTTTCATTGCTGTCATTTCCGTTTAAAGTTCGTACCATACGGCAGGCTCCGGTCCCATTTCGAATTCGAGCGTGCCGCCCGCGGCGATCTCTTCGAAACCGATATAGGGCTTGGCGTACGGCTCGCCGTTGAGTTTCACGCGCTGAATGTATTTGTCAGCCGCCGAATTGTTGTGCGCGATCACGGTGAACACGCCGTCGCGCACGCGCAGCTCGGCCTTGTCGAAGAGCGGCGAACCGAAGAAGTAGCGTCCTCCGGCTGGCTCGACCTGATAGAATCCCAGCGACGAAAGCACGTACCACGCCGACATCTGGCCGACGTCCTCGTTGCCCGACAATCCGTCGGGTTGGTCGTGATAGAGCGTCGTCAGGATTTCGCGCACCTTGTCGGCGGTCTTCGCGGGCTGGCCGATCATCGTATAGAGGTAGACGACGTGGTGGCTGGGTTCGTTGCCGTGGGCGTACTGACCGATCAGGCCCGAAATGTCGGGCGAAGCGGCGCCCTCCAGCACGGAGCTGACCGTGAAGAGCGAGTCGAGTTTTTCGACGAAAGCCTCCTTGCCGCCGAAGCAGCCGATCAGCCCCTCGACGTCGTGCGGCACGAGCCACGTATACTGCCACGCATTGCCCTCACAGTAGTCGTCCTCGCGGTGGGTCGAAGCGAACGGGTTGAAGGGCGTGCGGAAGCCGCCTTTCGAATCCAGCCCGCGCATGAAGCGGGTTTCGGGATCGAAGAAGTGGCGGTAGGATTTGCTGCGATCGAGGAAATAGTCGTAATCGGCCGTATCGCCGCGCTGCGCCGCGACCTGAGCCACGGCCCAGTCGGCCAGCGCGTACTCCATGTCGTAGGCCACCGCTTCGTTGAAGAGGTCGCAGGGGATATAGCCGTATTTCATGCGCAGGTCCATACCCCGCTCGCCGAGCATGGCGGATTTCTTCAGCGCCTCGTAGGCCAGCTCCTTGTCGAAGCCGCCGTAACCTTTCAGCACGATGTCGGCCATGGCCGGAATGCCGGGATTGCCGACCATGCAGTCGGTCTCGTTGCCCGCGAGGTGCCAGACGGGAAGCTTGCCCTGCTGCGTGTAGATATGGAGCATCGTATTGGCGATGTCGGGCATCTTCTCAGGATGGAGAATCGTCATCAGCGGCTGGGCAGCGCGGTAGGTGTCCCACAACGAGAAGGTCGTATAGTTCACGAACGGCGCGGCGCGGTAGATCTCGCCGTCAGCGCCCCGATAGTCGCCGTTCACGTCGCAGAACTCCGACGGAGCGACCATCGTGTGGTAGAGCGCCGTATAGAAGATGCGGCGGGCGGCTTCGTCCGCAGTCTCGACACGCACCTTCTGCAGCTCGGCGTTCCACGCCTTGTCGGCCGCCGCCGCCGTGGCTTCGAAGTCCCAGCCGGGAAGTTCCGCCTGCATGTTGAGCTTGGCGTTCTCGATGCTCACGGGCGAAATCGCCACTTTCATATAAAGCGGCTCGCCGTCGGTCGTATCGAACTCCACGCGGGCGTAACGGCCCTTGACCGTAACGTCGCCCTCCTCCGGAACCGTCTCCGACGCATCGGGATAGGAGATATTCTTCACCGGCTTCGAGAATTCGGCCGTGAAGTAAACGCGCTGATCCTTGGCCCAGCCCGTCGAATAGCGGTAACCGCTGAGCCGGAGTCCGTCGGAAACGAATGCGGTCTCGGTGGCCTTGTCCCAGCAGCCGCCGTTTTCGAGGTCGAAGACCACGGCAGCCTCCTGCGACGCGGGGAAGGTGTATTTGTGCAGCCCGACGCGCTTGGTGGCGGTCAGCTCCACATCGACGCCGTAGCGGTCGAGCCGCGTGGCGTAATAGCCCGGACGGGCTTTTTCGTTCTTACGGCTGAAATAGGACCAAAGCCCCGACTGCGGGTCGTCCTCCGTGCCGCGGGCGTAGGTCACCCCGCCCACGACGGGCATCACCGTGACGTCGAACAGGTCGCCGATACCCGTTCCGTTGAGGTGGGTATGGCTGAAACCGATGACGGTCGTATCGGAAATGTGGTATCCCGACACCCAGTCCCACGACTGCGGGATGCTGGTGGGGCCGAGCTGCACGGCGCCGAACGGAACGTTGGCCCCCATGAAGACATGGCCGTGGCCGCCCGTGCCGATATACATGTCGACATACTGCGTCAGCGGCTTCTGCTCAGGCTGCGAACAGGCGGCCGAGATCAGCAGAACGGATAAGGAAAGAAGATGCTTGGGTTTCATTATGCAATCGTTTAAAATTTTTCGCAACGTTTTATTTCACGGTCACTTCGTCGAGGAAGAACCAGCAGGGGCAGCCTACGCCGTAATGCCACGGCGGACAGGTCTTGACGCCTTCGATTTCGACTTTGACATAGCGGGCCAGCACCGGTTGTGCGGCCGTGACGGCAGCCGGAACGAACTTCACGGGCACCGACTGGTCCTCAGGAAACTCCACCTGCCCGAACGGGGTCCAGTCCGCGTTGTCGAACGAAACGGAGTAGCGCACCGAACGGGGCAGCAGAATCCACTGGCCCAGCTGGTGCAGGAAATCGGTCTCGACCGTCGAGAAGGTCACGTCGCGGCCCAGATCGACGACGAAGGCGCCGTCCTTGCCCTCCCAGCCCGTCCAGCTCTCGACGAACGATGCGCCGCCGAAAAGACCGTCGGTCAGGGTCTTCTCGCCCGACGCCCGGTATTTCTCCGCAGGAGCGTCGATCCAGACGATCCGCGCGCCCAGCGCCAGATTGGAGTTCTCCGCAGGAAGGTAACGTTTGCGGTAGAGCCGGCAGTATTCCTGCGGACTGTTGTTGCGCTCGTTGAGCGTTTTCACGCCGAATTGGGTCACGTATTTCTCGAACGCGTCCAGCTCGCTCACCACGGCGCCGAGGTCCTTGTCGGCCGTCGTGCGGGCGATTTCGAGGTTGGAGTACATCAGCGGCAGACGCGTCAGGCGCACGCGGCGCAGCAGGACGGAATCCCCCGCCACGGCCCGCTCGGCGCAGTCGAACAGCTCTCCGTAACGCTTGCGGCAGGCGGCGTTGAGCATGCCGTCCTTGTGCGAGACGGGAGAATCGTATATCCACAACCGCTGGCCGCCCGCCAGCAATGCGCCTTCGAGCAGTTTTTCGTACTGATAAATATAAGGCGCAGCGGGTCCGTAATAGCCGCGCATGAAACGCAGCATGAGCGAATCGGTATCCTGATCGGGATTCCACATCAGCTTGGCGACCACATAGGTGCGCATCTCCGAGAAATCGCCGCCGTACGAGCCGCCGATCTGCGAGAAGTGCATCGTGGCGTGGTTGCGCCGGAAAAGCCCGATGTTGGGTTTGAGTATCGGAAAGTTGGGGAACGGAGCGACCATGTTGTCGAAATTGATGCCGTAGTCCCACACGAAGATATTGTCCGACAGGGCCGCCCACCCCTCCATCGCTTCGATGAACTCGCGGCCCGACGCATTGTCCGTAAGGGGCACTTCGCGGTCGCAGTCGATGTCGCACAGCATGATATTGACGTTGGGCAGCGGCTTCACGTGCTTCGGGGGCTGCATCGTAAAGAGGTAGGCCAGCGTCGAAAACTCCTTGTCGGGGAAACGCTCCGCCAGCTTGTTCAGGAAGCGGACATAGTTGCCCGAAAGCGCGCCTTCGTGCCGGTTGACCTTCTCGCACTCCTCACAGCGGCAGTAGGTGAAATTGCTGTCGTTCTGGCTTATGGAGATGATGTTCATGCCGGGGTTGGCCCGGAAGATCGAATCGACTTTCGCCGCCACCAGTTCGAAGAGTTCGTCGTTGGTGAGACACCATTGGCTGGCGCGGCCGGGACGACGTTCGCCGTTGATGAACGAGTAGTATTCGGGATGCTCCGCGCCGTAGACCGACGCCGGAAGCAGGCTGTTGAAGGTGTGCACCCACAGGCCGCCGGCAAAGATGTCGCGCGGCTCCTCCAGACGCAGGGCCAGCCGGTACACGGAGTCCTGCGCCATGCCGTAGCCCTGACTCTGGCGATAGCGGAACGCCGGATTTTCGGCGAAGTCCATCGCCGGAAGCGTGACGGTCGGATTCCGGTCGAGGTCATAGACCCCGGCGGCGAAGTAATCCAGCCCCAAGTAACGTTCCAGCAGTGTCATGACGCCGTAAACCGCCCCCTTGTCGCCGCCGCTGCTGATGCGCAGCACGCCGTCCTGCGTACGCAGGCGGAAGCCGTCCTCGGCAAGTCCCGCGGTATCCGAAGCTCCGATCAGGATGTCGCCCTTGCGGGGCGTCACGTCATGCAGCAGGGGCAGTGTCGCACCGGTCGATTCGCGGACGAATCGCTGCAGCAGCTGCGCGGCCGTGAGATCGGCGGCAGTTTGCTGCGCCACGACGATCCGGGCCGCAGGTTTGCCGTTGCGGGTCAGCCGGGTCTGCGCCCGGACTCCGGACGAGACGAGCAGCAGCGACACAACGAATATCCAGCGGAAGAGTCTCATCTATTTGCGGTTTTGAAGTTCGAAAGTCAGCCGTCCGCCCCGCAGCAGCTCGTCGTGGCCGATGCGGTATCGCTTCAGCGGTTTGCCGCCGAGCGTCATCGAGCGGATATAGACCGCGCCGGAATCGGGACGCTTCGTCTCGATGACGAGTTCCCCGGCCGGATAGTATTTCCTGTCTAGCGTAATGGTCACCCGATCGAAAACGGGCGAGGTAAGCGTGTAATACGGCTCGCCCGGACAGTCGGGATAGAAGCCCATCATCGAGAAGACGGCCCACGCCGACATGGTTCCCGTATCGTCGTTGCCGGGAATGCCGTCGGGCGCGGTGGTGAAGTATTTGGCCAGCAGGCGGTTCACCTCGCGCTGCGTACGCCACTCCTCACCCCGGAAATAGCTGAAAAGGTAGGGATAGGCGATGTCGGGTTCGTTCGCGGGATCGTAAAGCCCCTCGTCGAAGACCATTTGCAGCTTGTCGATGAATTTGCGCCGTCCGCCCATCAGCTTCGACAGTCCGTAGACGTCGTGCGGGACATAGAACGTATAGTTCCATGCCGAGCCTTCGTGAAAACCGGGGACCGGCTCGAAATTCTCGCCTTGCCGCGGATCGAACGGCGTCAGGAAACCGCCCTCCCCGGTGATCGGACGGAAAGTGCCCGATTCGGGACTGTAATAGTTTTTATAGCCGAGCGAACGGTTCCGGAACAGCGCCGCGTCCTCCCTGCGGCCGAGCGAATCGGCCAGCAGCGACAGGGCATGGTCGGCGATGTAGTATTCCAGCGCGTGCGATACGGAGTTGTCGCCCGAAAGGTCGCGGGCGTAGAAGCCCAGCGGCACGTAGCCCTTTTCGACATAAGGATCGATGTCGGGGCGCATCCTGTTCTGCGCGCCGGGCGTCGTGGCCGACTTGCGCATCGCCTCGTAAGCGGCGTCCATGTCGAAATCGCGCAGGCCCTTCATCCACGTATCGACGATCACCGGGATGGCCGGATCGCCCTCCATGGTGAAGGTTTCGCGGCCGTAAAGCTCCCATTTCGGCAGCCAGCCCCACTCCTTGTACATGCCGATCATCGAACGCACCATTTCCAACTGGCGTTCGGGATAGACCAGCGTCATCAGCTGGTGCAGGTTGCGGTAGGTGTCCCAGAGCGAGAAGACCGTATAGCGGTTGCCCTCGGCGGTGCGGATTTCGGCGCTCTCCATCGCGGGGTATTCACCGTTGACGTCGCTCAGCACGTTGGGATGGATCAGCGCATGATAGAGCCCCGTATAGAAGACCTTCTTCTGCGCGTCGGTGCCGCCCTCGACGCGGATGCGGCCCAGATCGTCGTTCCACGAGCGGCGCGCCGCGGCACGGATGTCGTCGAACGAACGCTCCTGCTGCTCGGCTTCGAGGTTCAGGCGCGCATTCTCGACCGACACGAACGAAACGCCCATGCGGACTTCGAGCTGCTCGCCCTCCGTCGTATCGTAGCTGAACCACACGCCCACATCGTCGCCCGCGAGTTCACGGCCGTAGTGCGTATAGAGTTTGTAATTGCCGGCATCCTTGTCCCACTCGGCTTCGACGCCGTATTTGGGGGGCTGTTTCTTCCAGAATCCCGTGGCGGAGGGGCGTTTCGAGACGCGCATCACGAAATAGATCGGGAACACCGCCTGCGGGTTGTAGCAGAACGTGCCGAGCAGTTTCATGCCCTCGACCTCGGTGTCGCTCACGCGGCGCACCCAAGCCCCCGATTCGTTGGTAAGGCCCTCGCCCAGATTGAGCAGGATATGGCTCTCGCCCGCCGGGAAGGTGTAGCGTTCGGCCGAGCTGCGCGGCGTGGCCGTCACTTCGGCAAGGACGCCGTACTTCGAAAGCCGGTTCGAATAGTAGCCCGGAGAAGCGGTTTCACCGGTGTACTTGCTGCCGTAATTGCGGTAATCGACGTCGAGCGCGCCCGTGGTCGGCATCACCAGCAGCGATCCCAGTTCGGGGCACCCCACGCCGCTCAGCGTGACGTGCGCGAAACCCGTGAAGAACTTGTTGTGGAACTCATAGGGCGTGGACCACCAGCGGGCGTCCTTGTCGTAGACGTTCTCGTCGGAACCCATCACGTTGAAGGGAACCACGGACATCATGCCGTTGGGACACACCGCGCCGGGGTTGGTCGTGCCGAAGTTGGTCGTGCCGACGAAAGGATCGACCCAGTCGGCGGGTTCCTGCGCACGCAGCGGTGCGCAGAAAACGGCTGCGGCGAGCGCAGCAGTTAAGAGCGTTCGTCGCAGCATCGTCAGAGAATATTGTTTTCCTTGGTAAACTTGACGATTTCGGGGATATAACCGAAGGCAAGGCCCGTGACGGTGTCGGCGCATCCGTAATAGACGGCGATCCGGCCCGTTTCGGGGTCATGGAGCGACGCGCAGGGGAACGTGACGTTCGGAACGTCGCCCGTCAGCTCGTAGATCTCGCGCGGCGAAATCAGGTACGGGCCGCTGCGGGCGATCGTCTTCCACGGCTGGTCGAGGTCGAGCAGCGCCGAACCGAACGCATAGACATAACCGTTGCACGAACGCAGCACGCCGTGGTAGAGCAGCAGCCAGCCCTCGCTCGTCTCGATGGGTACGGGACCCGCACCGATCTTCATGCACTGCCATGCCGACACCTCGAAGGCCGCGGGCGACATCACATGACGGTGGCGGCCCCAGAACTCCATGTCGGGCGACTCCGAGTAGAAAATGTCGCCGAAAGCCGTATGGCCGTTGTCGCTCGGACGCGACAGCATGGCGAAACGGCCGTTGATCTTGCGGGGGAACAGCACGCCGTTGCGGTTGAAGGGGATAAAGGCGTTCTCCAACTGGTGGAACGTCTCGAAGTCGTCGGTCCACGCGATGCCGATCGTCGGGCCGTGGTAGCCGTTGCACCACGTCACATAATACTTATCCTCGATCTTGGCCACGCGGGGATCGTAACCGTAAACCCACTCGGCGATTTCGGGATCGGCGCCCACGAGTTTGAAATCCTCCTCGCAGATATCCCACTTGATGCCGTCCACCGAGAAAGCGGCGTGGATGCGCATGCGGCGGTTGGTGTCGTCGCAGCGGAAAACGCCCGCATAATTATACTTGCCTTTCTTGAAGGGAATGACCGCCGAGTTGAAAATGCTGTTCGACGTCGAAAGCGCGTCGCGCGGGATGATCGGATTGGCCGAATAGCGCCACATCACTTCTTTGGAGCCGGCGGGACGATCCTCCCACGGCATATCCGGCATGGCCGGGCCTACGATTTTCAGGTTGTTGTCCATAGTTTTACGTTATCTGTTTATTCGTTGATCAATTCTTTGTCGATCTCCTCGGCCGCCACCTCTTCGGTATCGGGATGGGTGAAGGGAATGCGCGCGGCGAGCAGGAAGGCGGGAACCGTCGCCAGCAACGCCCACATGAAGAAGTAGTG
>VOFI01001167.1_pt1 | contig 144001 bp, 165 predicted proteins | sample 5384131 | NCBI WGS metagenome assembly VOFI01 (sample SAMN12384728, study PRJNA508395) | human gut metagenome | isolation source: healthy gut H | host: Homo sapiens | reverse complement strand
CGTCTGGTGCACACTCCGCCATGCCTCCGGGCATCTTTACTTTCCGGAATGCCGTATCAATCCCGTGGAAAGGAAATGCTCTGGAAGATCACCTTTCCCGATCTGCCCCGCCATGCCGGAAAGGCCGGTGATGGATGCCACGTCCGACTTCGGGAACATGTCGGAACCCAGCGTGTACACGCTGGCGGACCACGCCTGGTGCGCGCCTCCCGCCAGCCCCAGCACCGCCACGATGGTCCACATGTCAAAGTACTGGACGAAGATCACCGGAACCACGCAGCAGGCAAAGACGAGCATGGAGATTTTCCTGACCTTGTTCAGGCTCCATCCACGGTTTGCCAGGAATTTGGTCAGGGTGCCCCCCAAAATGCTCAGTACGGTCACCAGGGCGTAAATGACGATCAGCGGCAGGGCGGATTCCTTGATGTTATAGCCAAAGTGCTTGCTGAAGAAATCCGGCAGCCAGAAGAGGAAGAACCACCAGATGGGATCCGTCAGGAAGCGCACGAGGATGAGGCTCCAGGACTGCCTGTAAGCCAGCAATTTCCTCCACGGAATAGAAGCCCTGGCTTCCTCCTTTTCCGCCTGCGCCAGGGCGGCGGATTCCTCCGCCAGCTTCATGCGCGGGTTCTTCGGCATTCGGAGCCAGAATATCACCCAGATAAAGCCGAGAACGCCGGCTGCAATGAAGGCGGACTGCCAGCCCCACGCGGCGGCAATGAACGGGATGGTGGCCGGAGCCACCAGCGCCCCCACGTTCGCGCCGGAATTGAACAGGGTGGTGGCGAACACGCGTTCCCCGGAGGAGAACCAGTTGGTCACCGTCTTGATGCTCGCCGGGAAGTTGCCGCCTTCCCCAGGCCCAGGATAACGCGGCTGAGGCCCATGGATTTGACGCCTACGGCAAAAGCATGGGAAAGCGCGCCCAACCAGATGATGGAAATGGCAAAGCCCATCCGCGCGCCGTATTTGTCGATAATCCACCCGAACATGGTCAGGCCCACCGCGTAGGAAGCCTGGAAGATGGACATGATCATGCCGTACTGGGCGTCCGTCCAGCCCAGTTCTTGGTCCAGAATGGGTTTCAGGATGGAGAGAATCTGGCGGTCCAGGTAGTTGATCGTCGTCGCCGCAAAGAGCATGAAGAGAATCATCCACCGGAAGGAGTCCTGCCTTGGTTGTTCCTGGAGCATGGGTAAAGCGCAGTTGGTTGTTAAAGGGCGTCTGCCTTCAAGGCTTTCAGGGCTTCCCGCGTGCGCCTGCCTATTTCCTCCCAGTCTCCGGCCTCAATGAGGGGATTCGCAAATCCAGGAACCGCCGCAGGCGGCCACTTCCGGGATTTCCAGCCAGGAGCCGATGTTGCCCGCGTTAATGCCGCCCGTGGGCATGATGCGCACGCCCGTATGGCGGAACGCGGCCAACAGGGATTTAAGCATCCTGACGCCTCCCACGACCTCCGCCGGGAAAAACTTCTGGAACAGGCAGCCCAGGGAAAGTGCCTGGCTCATTTCCGAGGCGGTGGAGACGCCCGGCACAAACAGGAAATCCATCCCTGCGGCGGCTTTCACCACCTGCGGGTCAAAGCCGGGAGCCACGCCGAACGAGGCTCCGGCCCGGCAGGCGGCCTGCGCCTGTTCCGGCGTCAGCAGGGTTCCCGCGCCCACCAGCATTCCGGAGACTTCCCGGGAAATGCGGGCAATGGCTTCCGCGGCGGCTGGCGTTCTGAACGTGATTTCCATGCAGGCGCAGCCGTTGTCCAGCAGCGCTTTGGCAAGGGGTACGGCCTTGTCCGCGTCATGGATGACGACGACGGGGACAAGCCTGATGGCGGATAATTTTTCCAGCAGTGTCTTCATGGTTTAAAAGTTGAAATATTGTTTGGCATCTCCATGTCGTCCGGAACCAGGCCCTCCGCCATGTCACGCCCCAGGACGCGGCACAGGATGCGGCGGAAGTATTCATGCCGCGTATAACTCAGCAGGCTTCGGCTGTCCGTCAGCATGCCCACGAAGCGGGAGAGCATGCCGAGCTGGCTGAGGGTTTCCAGATGGCGGGTCATGCCGTCCATCTGGTCCAGGAACCACCAGGCGGCCCCGTACTGCATTTTTCCGGCCGTGACGCCGTCCTGAAACTGCCGCAGAGCACGGCCAGGGCGGCGTTGTCCCGCGGATTAAGGTTGTACAGGATGGTGCGCGGCAACGTTCCCTGTTGAGCGGAACGGTCCAGCAGACGGCCCAGCGGGGCCATGTATGGCGTCAAAGCCCGTAGTGGTACAGCGGATTGCGCAGCAGGCGCGGCACCGTAGCCGCCCAGGCGTCATACTTTTCCCGGTCCGGAGCGTCTCCGGAACAGAGGCGTTCCAGAAGGCCGTTCGTCCTCATGGCGCGCCATTTGTAATGGTCGCCGTACAGCCAGAGCTGGGCGATGTTGGAGAACTGGCGGTTGTCCGCAATGGCGGCGGGGTCCAGGTGGGAATGGTAGTCGATGATCGGCTGTTCTTCCGCGTACTCATGAAAAAAAGAGTCTTCGCCTGGGGAGTGTCCAGCAGGAAATCGTCGTTGATAAACATGACGGCAAACGTTGGCGGTTATACTCCGGAATAGGCCAGAAAGCCCCCCGTCCACGGGAATGATGACGCCCGTGACGAAGGAAGTGGAGGGAGAGACCAGGAAGCGGAGCGCCCCGCAGAGGTCCTCCGGCTCACCGAAACGGTGCATGGGCGTCTTGGCAAGCACTTTGCGGCCGCGCGGCGTGGGGGTTGCCCCGTCCTTTTCCATCATCAGGAAGCGGTTCTGCTCCGTGATGAAGAACCCGGGGCTATCGCGTTCACGCGGACGCCCAGCGGGCCAGATGCGTGGCGAGCCACTTGGTAAAATTGTCCACCGCAGCCTTGGCGGCTCCGTACGCGCCCACCTTGGTCAGGGGCTGGAAGGCCGCCATGGAGGAGATGTTGACGATGCACCCGCCGGAGGCGGCCAGCAGCTCCCCGAACACCTGGGAAGGCAGGATGGTGCCGATCATGTTGAGGCGGTTCACGTACTCAAAGCCCTCCATGTCCATGCCGAAGAAGCCTTGATCCGCCGGAGTGTCCGGCATGCATTGCTCCGCCGGGCTGGTTCCGCGCGGGTCATTGCCGCCCGCGCCGTTCACCAGGATGTCCAGCCTTCCCCATTCTTCCTTCACGCGGGAACAGGCCTGTTCCAGAGCGGCCTTGTCCAGCACGTCCGCAGCCAGCACCAGCGTCCGGTCCAGACCTTCCTCCGCCAGCTTCCGCTGGAGGTCTTCCAGCTTGGGCGGGTACGGCCCAGGAGGGCCACACTGGCCCCGGCCTTCAGCAGGTCACGGGCCATCACGGAACAGAGCACGCCCGCGGCCCCGGTCACGACAGCGGTTTTTCCCGCCAGCGGACGGAAGGACTGGAGCCCCATCGCCAGGCCGCGCAGTTCCGCCAGGCCGATCACGCGGCCGCCGTAGGAATACCCTGCATAGCAGTGCTTCTCCAGGTCAATGTCCATCAGCTTCCCGTGGTCCGGGCGCACCGGAATGCGCCAGTCCGGCCATCCCGCGGCCTTGCGGCGGGCTTCCTCGTCCAGCAGGCACTGCATGGCATAGGCCATGTCCGTATGACCGCAAAGGTGGGAACCGGATTCCCGGAAGCTTTCATGGTCCGCGTCAAACACCGTATTGCGGAAATGGGCGAAATACACCCTGTCCGCAAACTCCTCCATCAGCAGGTGCGGCGCATTGGAATAAAGGCCGCCCAGGGAGCCGGTGCAGAGCGTGAAGCCGGAATGCATGGAGGGAACCTCCCGCACCAGTTGGCGCATGTCCTCCTCATCACTCATGATACGGGGAAGGCCGAAGATGGGCCGGGGAGGGTCATCCGGATGAATGGCCATGCGGATGCCCGTTTCCTCGCACACGGGCATGATTTCATTCAGAAAGTCATACAGGTTCCGGCGCAATTGCGCATCGTCAATGCCCTCGTAGCGTTTGAGCATCTCCCTGAACTGCTCCGGCGTCAGGTCATCCACCGTGCCGGGCAGGCCCAGCAGGATGGAATCCGCCAGCGCCTTGCGGGCGTCTCCGTCCATGGACTGGAAAAGTTCACGGGCGCGCGCAACCGTTTCCGGCGCGTAATCATCCGCAGCCCCCGCCCTCTCCAGAATAAACAGGTCAAACGCGGCCACGCGGACGGCGTCATACTTCAAAAACGCTGCTGCCGTCCTCCAGCGGAAAAGCCAGGTCGGAACGCGTCCAGTCCAGCACGGGCATGAAATTGTAGCACACCACTTTCACGCCTCCTGCGGCCAGGTTGCGGAGGCTCTGCTTGTAAACCTCCAGATAATGCTTCCAGTTTCCCGAACGCGTCTTGATGTCTTCATGGACGGCAATGCTTTCCGCCACCACCCATTTCATCCCTGCTTCTTCAACCATCCGCGCACGTTCGGCCACGGCCTCCCGCGTCCAGAGTTCCCCGCACTTCACTTCATGCAGGGCCGTCACAATGCCCGCGGCTCCGGCCTGGCGGATGTCCCTCAACGTCACAGGATCACTTGGACCGTACCATCTCCAGCTTTCAATCATGTCAGGAAGAATTAAAGGGTTAACGGTCCACGCGGGCGGTTCCGCCTTTCATCACTTTTTCCACTTCCGCCAGCGTGGCCGTGGAGGTATCCCCCGGAGTGGTCATGGCCAGCGCGCCGTGGGCGCAGCCGCAGTTCACGGCGTACTGAGGCCCCTTTGCCGGACAGCAGGCCGTAAATCAGGCCAGAGGCAAAGGAATCCCCGCCCCCACGCGGTCCAGGATTTCCAGGCTCGGGAAGGAAACGGAATCATAAAATTCGCCGGCGTAATACAGCATGGCCGCCCAGTCGTTCAGCGTGGCCGTTCGGGCCACGCGCAGCGTAGTAGCCGCGGCCTTGAAGCCGAACTCCTTGACGGCACGGCGGATCATCCGGCGGTAGGACTCATGGTCAATGCGGGAAAAATCCTCCGTGCTCCCTTCAATGGAAAGTCCCAGGGACGCCTGGAAATCCTCTTCATTGCCGATCATCACGTCCACAAAGGGGGCGATGGCCCGGTTCACCTCCTGCGCACGGGCCTGCCCCCCGATGCTCTTCCAGAGGGAGGGGCGGTAATTCAAGTCATAGGAAACGATGGTCCCGTGCCTGCGGGCGGCCTGCACGGCTTCCTGCACCACGGCGCTGGTCGTTTCCGAAAGGCCCGCGTAAATGCCGCCTGTATGGAACCAGCGTACGCCGTCCCTGCCGAACAAGGCATCCCAGTCCACCTCGCCGGGCTTCATCTGGCTGGCGGCGCTCAGGCCGCGGTCGGAACAGCCCACGGCGGCGCGCACTCCATAGCCGCGCTCCGTAAAGTTCAGACCCACGCGGCAATCGCGGCCAATGCCGTCAAACGGCTTCCAGGACACGTAATCCATGTCCAGGCCGCCCTGGAGCATGCAGTCTTCCAGCAAACGCCCTACCGGGTTGTCGCAAATGGCGGTAACGATAACGCCGCGCATCCTGAAGCAGCGCCTTAGCCCGCGGGCTACGTTGTATTCCCCGCCGCCCTCGCACACGCGGAAAGAACGGGTGGTATGGATGCGGCCTTCTCCGGGGTCCAGCCTCAGCATCACTTCACCCAGGGAGGCAATGTCCCAGCGGCATTCCTGTTCTGATTTAATAGTTAACGACATATAAAAGCATCAAATGGTACGGTTCTGCTTAGTATAAAAGAACTGTTTTTCTCCACAAGGGAAAACGGCAGAAAAAGACCAGACATGCGGCAGAATATTGCTATTGAAAATGTTCCACCCTGCGGAAAATGTCTTTGCCGAATACCTTGGGGAATATTCTTCATCCCGTCCAACGCCTGGCAACCTTCTACGGCCTTCACGTTTCCAGGCCTTCAACCTTTAAAAAATGGGAATCATTTTTTCTCTTCCATCCTCCGGTAATTCCTTCCACCCATGAATCAATGCCTTAATTAACAGTCCGTTTGACGGTTTATCTTCTTTCCTATACCATCCTGCCGTGAGCCGCCATCCCCGCCCCATCCGTTCCCCGGAAGAAAATTCTGTCCGCAAAACTTCAGTCGGGAGAGGAAATCTTGTGGACGGCACATCCGGAAGAACGCCTCTGGACCTGGACCGTCGTAAAACGGCTGCTGCAAGGGTGCATGCTGCTGGCCGTGTTCATGACGGGAACAAGATGGGTATGGTCACACTCAGGCCTGGCGTTCCTGCTTCTGCTCCTGGCCTCACTTCCCGTTTCCTATATCCTCCTGATTTTCTTAATTAACTTTCTGGCGGCCCCGTGGCTGGAACGCCCGCGCAGACGGAACAGCCTTTATGCCGTGACGAACCGGAGGCTGATCACCATCATCAAGCCCAACACGCTGTTCATCACGGAGACAGTCCGGACCTATCCTATCCGCAAATTGAAATACGTGCACCAGAAATTGCACAAAAACGGCACGGGCCATCTCATTCTGGGATACGGCAGGCGCAGGCAATTCATTATTGAGAACGTACCGCAACCCGGAGAGGTTGCGGACCTGCTGAAAAACAGAATCAGGAAGGGAAATCCTCCCTCCTGATTGAACACTGTTTTTCCTCCTCTGCCTATTCTCCTTCCCGCCTCATCAGGGCGAACTCCCGCCTGGTGGTCCGCCTTACCCGCCAGAGCAGCAGCACGGCCGCCACAGACAAGCCGATGATGAACCCTATCCAGATGCCGCGCGCGCCCATGGCCGGAACAATCCAGTTGGTACGGGCCAGGATGTAGCACACCGGGAACCCGACGATCCAGTAGGAAAAGAAGGTGATGACGGTGATGGAAGCCGTGTCCCGGAAGCCTCTCAGCACCCCGACGGAGAGCACCTGGAGGCAGTCCGGAAGCTGGTAGGCCGCCGCCAGAATCAGCAGGACGGAAGCCGTGCTGACAATCATCTCCGAATCATTGTACAAGTGCACGATCTGCTCCCGGAACAGGGTGATGCCGCCAAAGGTGCACAGGCAGATGGTGAGCACCAGCACATAGGAGGACAGGACGGCGGATTTGGTGCCCGCCAGGTCCTTCCTGCCGTGGTGGTACGCCACGCGGATGGAGGCCGCCAGACCTACGGAGAGCGGAAGCATGAAGACCAGGCCGCCCACGTTCCCGGCAATCTGGTGGCTGGCCACCTGCGTTTCTCCCAGCGGGGCCAACACCAGCGCGGCCGCGCAGAAGAGCATCACCTCGCACAACTGGGAAACGCCGATCGGCACGCCGAGCCGCATGAGGTGAGTGATGACGGAAGGCGTGGGACGCCGCCAGGAAACGATGTGCCTGCGGTACGGCCTGTGCTTGGGATTGAGGTAGACCAGCAGGAACATCAGCAGGAATTCAATGTAGAAGATGACCGCCGTGGCCGCGCCGCACCCCGCTCCGCCCATGCGGGGAAAACCGTACAGGCCGAAGACGAAGATGTAGTTCAGCGGGATGTTGAGCAGCAGGCCGCACAGCCCCACGTACATGGCGGGCCGGGTCATGTTGGACCCCTCGTTCAGGCTCTTGAGGGCCACGAATCCCAGGTTGGCGGGCAGTCCCCACATGATGGCGAACATGTAGGCGGAAGCCATCTGGCACATGGCGACGTCATCGGAAATCCAGCCGAATACGTTTCTCAACACATAAATGACCGGCATGGAAACCAGGCTGAGCATCAGCGCCAGCCACAGGCCGTGGTTGGTCATGTAACCCACGCGGCTTTCATGGCTTTTCCCCCGCATGTTGGCAATCACGGGGCCGATGATCATCAGCACGCCGCAGGCGAACAGCGCTACAGGCAGATACACGGAAGACCCCAGCGCCACGGCGGCCATGTCCGTCACTCCGGCGCGCCCGGCCACAATGGCGTCCACCGCTCCCATGCCCACAATGGAGAGGTTGACCACCAGCACCGGGAGGGCCAGCGGTATCAGTTTTTTCATCTCCTTCAAATTCCACGTCTTATTCATTTCTTTCTTTCCTTCCATGCATTCCTCCTTCAGGGAGCCGGAACATGCCGGCAAACAAGCCGGACCGGAGCGGCAGGCTCCAACCCGGCTTCAAGGTTAAGGGTATCAACCGGACCGGGGCCTTCTGCCCCGTCCGGACATTCAGCGGTCAAGCACCACGCGGGCGCATTGTTCAGCCACCTGGCGGAACGCGGCGGAAACCGGGTTCTGCTCAGGGTCTTCCAGAGCTACAGGACGGCCTTCGTCCCCGCCGGAGCGGGTGGCGATGTCCAGCGGAATCTTGCCGAGGAGGGGCACGCCCAGCTTGGCAGCTTCCCGCTCGCCGCCGCCTTCGCCAAAGATGTGGTAAATCTTGCCGTCGGAAGGGCATTGGAAATAGCTCATGTTTTCAATCACGCCCAGAATGGGGGTTTCCACCCGTTCAAAGAGGCCGATTGCCTTGCGGGCGTCAATCAACGCGACCTCCTGCGGGGTGGTGACCACCACTACGCCATCCAGTTCAGCCGTCTGGACAATCGTGAGCTGAATGTCTCCGGTGCCGGGCGGCAGGTCCAGAATCAGGAAATCCACGTCCCCCCACGCCACGTTGCGCAGGAACTGCTGCACGTAGCGCGTCGCCAGGGGCCGCGCACCGCCACAGGATCGGATTCGTTAATCAGCAACCCCATGGAAAGAAGCTTCACGCCATGGGCCGTTACCGGAAGAAATTCGTCATTCTCATTGGCGCCGGGACGTTCCTTGGTGCCGAACATCAGGGACATGGAGGGGCCGTAAATGTCCAGGTCCACCAGACCCACGGAATAGCCCAGCTTGCTCAAAGCCACTGCCAGGTTGGCGGAAACGGTGGATTTGCCCACCCCGCCCTTGCCGGAGGCCACGGCAATCACATGCTTGGCGCCGGGAACGGAAGATTTCCAGGTGGAGGGGTCATCGTTGATTCCCTTCTTGGCTTCCGGGGCCTTGTGCTCAATGTTGACGTCGCAATGCTTCACGCCGGGCAAATGCTTCATCACGCCGTGGACGCCTTCAAAAATGTAACGGGGAATATCCGCATTCTTGCTCTCGATCACCAAATCAATCGTAACGTTGTTTTCAGCGTCAATGTCGATCTTCTTCACCAGCCCGAAGGATACGATGTCGCGGCTGAAACCCGGGAATTTAACCGTGGTCAGCGCGGCCCGTATCAGCTCCGGAGTCAATTCCTGTTGTGTCGTCATATATCTGAAATACTAATGGTTGCATAAACATTCCGCCCCTTTGCCTCCGGAGCGCAGCATGCGCCGGAATACAGAGATAGGGGACGGCAAAACCGGGAAGCAAAAATACTCCCTTTTTTATTTTTGACAACGCCTAATTCAGACAAAACGACTTTTTGCCGGCCGGATATTCACCTATCCGGATACCTGAAAATGCGGGACAGCCACAGCCCCGCTATCGTTAAAAAGAAGAAAAAACAGGGGGATTTATTCCCCCTGCTGCTTCAGTGTTTCCCGGATATCCTGGAGAGCGGCGATGAAATCATCCAGAATTTCTGCGGGAACCATGATCCGGTCCCGATTGGAACTCACCTTTTCCGTAATACGCACCACTTTGCCGCGCGCATTCTGTTTGAGATCAAGAAAGAACGTCTTGCGTTCCGCAATGATTTTTTCTGTGCAAATAATATCGTCCTCCACGGCTGTAATCTTCCTCCGGTTGAATGAGGCTTTCAGGATAGAGTTTCCCTCCCGGTGGGTCAATGTTTTATTTGCAGAAGTACCGCTTAGAAACCCTCCCCACAAAAATGGGAAAAGTAATATCCCCTTCCGTCCGCCCCTTCTCTTCTAATCCCGTAAAAATTCAAAGAAAATTGAATGATTTTTATTCCAAAACACCATAGAGCTGCTCCTGCAACGGTTCGGACTGGGAACGAAACATCTATACATTATTTAAAGCCACAAGAAATCTCATCATTGACAAAAACTTCATTATTGTCTGAAGTAAAGGATAACATGAATAGTTTTCAGCTTCAAAGATGGTCCGGTCTTCCGTTAAGCACGAAATATTTGCAGAATATTTTCTAAACGAACACCCCCGAATAGCAGCCGAAGGAAACAATCATACCTTTTTCTAGATGCTCTCATTTTGAAATCATCAATATTCTGAAACAATTTGAAATTTCATATTGACATTATTAGTACTTTTAAATATTTCAAAAAATATCAACACCCATATCATTTATGAATAGAAAATCATCTATAGTTACTTTATATTGCATTACTCTCATACATTGGTCTGTTTTTCCGCTTGTTGCAGATGATCCTGAACCGTCGGAGAAGATCATGGAAATTATCTCAAAAACAAAAAACTATTCAGCCAAAATTGCTCGTAATAAAAATGCGACAGAAACAGAGAAAGAAAAAGATCTGACACGTAAAAAGATCGGTATAGGAGAACAAGTGACCATTACTCTTACGAGCAAAAACCTGCACTTTTAGAGCCGAAAGATCAAATTGAATGGAAAATAACAAAAGGCGAAGAACTGCTTTTAGGAGGGTTAACTAGTAATAAGGATAAACCTGAATCAGCATCTTTCTGGGTAAGTCCATTTGCGAGTAAAGAACAAATTGAGGGGAGTGGAGGTCTTGTCATCGAAGTTAGTACTCAGCAAGAAACTGCTCTTCCCGAACCAATTAGATTCGAAGTTATTTTCCCAGAACAGCTTACTGCGGAACATGATAAAACTTGGAGTGAAGGTGGTGTCGCAATGCCAGAATATCCGGAGGATGAAAGTGACATCCCGGGAGTTTCTGCTATGCTTCATGTATCCGTTCATCCTCTTGATGTATGTTATGCAGGAATTCGTATTATAGAAAAAGATGAAGGATACGAAGGTCCGGCAGGAAGTCTTGCTGGCCCGCACGAAGCAGATAGTATATGGAATATCGACACAGAAAACCGTTTTGGAGCTTATGATAATATTGGCGCTTCTTTTTCAAGAAGAAAATTAAATGAAACGCAAGGTGTCGATGAAAAGGGAAATCCTATTTATAAACATCAATATCCGAATGAATGGACATGGGATTGCCTTTTTAGAACTTGTAATTATTCTGATACGGAAGGAATCTCAGATATCACTCATGTTTACCAACGTTTTCATATTAATCGAGAACCACAGGATCAATTCTATATGAGAATAAAAAAAATTCCTCGTTGAGCCAACAAAAATTGATGAGTGTTCTGTTGAACGAACAACAGGCGGAAAACACATTTTCAAACCCTAATCCACCATTATCATATATGCATACTATGACACATTCTATTTCTATTTATGAGACAGTGAAGCCTATTATTGATAAGCGCGAGCTGCCAACGTCTGCTGGAACATTAAGTGGAGATGAACTGGATAAACAATTATTGATTGATCGATATATTATCTCAGCTCCTCTTTTTGAACTGAAGGCAAATACCGCTATTCATAAGGATTATTTCTTGGGAAGCGATATTAAACTCAAAGAAAAAGTGATGGATGATTTATATGTCATTTCAAAACAAATCTCGAACAAAACAGGCCGCCATCCCAAAAAAAAAAGGAAACGGCACGATTATGCTCCATTTATGCAGCAACCGTGGTACGTATGCTGCGCGATTATTATCGTCCCAACATAGAAGAAGAAAATCGCAATTATCAAAAAAACAGGGAAGCCGCTTGGCAAACAGCCTTCACGGATAAATGGGGGAAATTCATTAAAGAAGATGAATTGTACGAGAAGAATTGGAAACAACCTGAAAGTGAAGAAGAAAAAGCCAGAGACCGTGAAATGGAGGAAAAAGAAAAGCCTATGAAAAAGCTGTACGAGAAAAATGCGATCAACAAAGAGAGATGGCCAATAAAATGGTAATCTCAGAAAACAGAAATTCTTCAATCGAATGGTATTTTAAACGCCGGGAAGGAACCCTAGTCAATATACTTCTCCTCAATTACCCCGGCAAGTCCACAGAAGTATTCAATCATCTCAAGATGGCGGGTTACGAAGAAAAAGAAATGATGCCGCTGGTTGACCGGACAATCGGTAGAAACAAAAATACCGAGTTTCTGTATCAAAGCAATTTAGGACGGAAATTTCTCAAAGAACAAGAGAAGGAATCCCATCAAAATTAGTAGGGATCCGCAATCCTGCTTTTACAGTTGAGCCAACTACGCCTGGTTCACCATAAAAACGGCTTAACCAAGCGGATGTTGTTGTTACCCCTCCGGGAGGATTTCCTCCCGGGAGGAAGCGGTTCTGCCGCATCAGCATTCCGCGCGCCATCTGGCCTGCTCCGTCTTGTAGAGCTTATACGTGACGGCGTCCGCCAAGGCTTCCAGGCTGGCCTCAATGATGTTGTAGGAGACGCCCACTGTGGTCCAGGTGGCGACGCCGTCCGAGGATTCAATGAGCACGCGCACATTGGAGCCGGTGCCGTTTTCCTCCGCGGCGTCCGGAATGTTCGTCCGGGTGGGTGAGAGCACGCGCACCTTGTAGTCAATCAGGTGCATTTGTTCCAGTTCCGGGTACCAGCGCGTCAAGGCGCGGCGTAGGGCGCGGTCCAGCGCATGCACGGGGCCGAAGCCGCCGGCGGCGGTGTGCTCCACGTTGCCGTGGACGTCCAGCTTGAGAGAGGCTTCCACCATCATGTCCGGATCCATTTCATGGCGGGAGGTAAGCACCACGGTGCGCAGGATGTTGAAGTACGGCTTCAGCGCGCTGTCCGGCATGTGCCGCAGGAAGAGCAGTTCCGCGCTGGCCGGGGCGGCCATGTAGTCATACCCCAGCGCGGCGTTTTTTCACGGCGGCGGAGAGCACGTCCAGAAGCGGGTCCCCTTTTTCCAGTTCAAAACCCAGGGTACGGGACAGGGAAAGGATGTTGCTTTTGCCTCCCTGCTCCGTCATCAGCACGCGCTGGGCGTTCCCCACCAGGGAGGGGTCAATGTGCTCGTACAGGGCGGAGTCCTTCATGATGGCGCTCACATGCACGCCCCCTTTGTGGGCGAAGGCGGCGTTCCCCCACAAAGGGCTGCCGCCGGAAGGGGGCCAGGTTGGACACTTCCGAAACGAAGGCGGCGGTGGATTTGAGGCGCGTCAGGGAGGCGTCACTGAGGCAGGAAAAGCCCTCCATCTTCAACTGAAGGTTGGGAATGACGGAACACAGGTTGGCGTTTCCGCAGCGTTCCCCGATGCCGTTCACGGTGCCCTGCACCTGGACGGCCCCGCTGTTCACGGCGGCCAGGCTGTTGGCGACGGCCAGCTCGCAGTCATTGTGGGCGTGGATGCCCAGGGCGGCATGGAAGGCGTTCCCTGACCGTCCGGATGATGGAACCGATTTCCTCCGGCATGGTGCCTCCGTTGGTATCGCACAGGACCAGGCAGTCCGCGCCGTGCTCATGGGCGGCGCGGAGCACGGCCAGGGCGTATTCCGGGTCCCGCTTGAAGCCGTCAAAAAAGTGTTCCGCGTCAAAAAAGCTTCTTCCAAATTCTTTTTAAGGAAGGAGATGGAGTTGCCGATGATTTCCAGATTGCGTTCCCGGAGATGCCCAGCGCCACTTCCACATGGCGGGGGCAGGATTTCCGAAGATGGCGGCCACCCGCGCGCCGCTGGAAACCAGGGCGTTCAGCGTGGGGTCCGTCTCCGGCGTACTGGACGGATGGTGCGTGCTGCCGAAGGCGGCCAGCTTCGCATTCCTGAGCTCCACGTCCTTCATGGCCTTGAAAAATTCCGTCTCCACCGGGTTGGCGCCGGGCCAGCCGCCCTCAATGTAGTCCATGCCCAGATAATCCAGGATGCGGACCTTGTCCGTCGCACGCAAGTTGACGTCTTCACTCTGCGCTCCATCGCGCAGCGTGGTATCATAGAGGAAAATTTTGGTGGACATCGCCTTTGTTCATACATGCAAACGCGGTTCCGTTCAAGACCGGGGCCCGGTTTTTCCCCGGATGCAGACACGAAAAGCACAAGGCTTGAAGGGGGAGAGGGCTTCCGGTAGGATAGCCGCCATGCGGTTACCCAGACAGTTTTTCCATCTCCTTCTCCTTTTTCTTTCCGCGGCCCTTCCCTCTCCGGCGGATTCTTCCACCCACCCTTTTCTGGACAAGAGCCGCCCCATTTGCTGGAACCGCCTGACCCCGGACAGGCTGGAACCGGACATCCGGGAAGCGATGCGCCTCACCCGGTCCGCCGTGGAAGAGATCAGCCGTCTCCAACCGGAGGAAATGACGTATGAAAACACGTTCGGCGCCCTGGAATGCAGCAATGACCTCCTCATGGAAGGCATGCGCAAGGCCTATGTCCTGAAAAGCCTGTGCGACAGCGCGGAACTGCGCAAGGCCATGGATTCGGTTGCGCCCCGCGTGTCCGCCTTCCTTTCCTCCGTCACGAAGGACCAGGCCCTGTGGAACGTCCTGAAAACCGCTGAGGAACGCCTGCGGCAGACCAATCCGGGCCCGGAACAGAAACGGTACATGGAGCTGACCATGCAGAGCTTCCGGGACAACGGGGCGGACCTGCCGCCGGACAAGCGCGCGCGCGGCTTGAGGTAATTGACAGGGAATTGACTCTCGCCTCCCAGCGTTTCAACAATCTGTACATGGACGCGCGGAAGTCCTGGACCTGGACGGTGCGGGACGCCGCCTTTCTGGAAGGGATAGACAACAACGCTCTTCAACAGGCGCGGGAGGAGTTCCAGTCACGCAGCCCAGGCCATTCCGGCCCGGGCTGGACGTTTACGCTGGATTCCGCGGCTTCCGCCCGGGTGATGGAGAAGGCGCACCGCGAAGAATGCCGGAAGGATTTATGGGAACATCTCCAGACCGTCGCCACGGGAGCATGCGATACGGAACCCGTCATCCGGGAGATTCTTTCCCTGCGCCGTGAAAAGGCGCATTTGTGCGGGTATGGAACGTATCCGGATTACGCCCTGCGGGAGAGCATGGCGGGAAACGGGGAAAACGCCATGAAGTTCGTGAATGAGCTGCTGGACAAGGTAAAAGCCCCTTTTTCCGTGAAATGGAAGCGCTGCGCCGACTCAAGGCCCGTCTCACGAGACAGCAAAACGCCCGTCTGAATCCCTGGGACGTGGCGTATTACACCAGCCTCCAGGCAAAGGAACAGTTCCGGCTGGACCAGGAGGAACTGCGCCGTTACTTCCCCTTCCCCGCGTGCTGGACGGCCTGTTTTCCTGGCGGAGCAGTTATACGGCATCCGCGTGGCGGAGGTTCCGGCAGGGGAAGGCGCAGGAGCCGTGGGGACCTGGCATCCGGACGTGCGCTTTTTCACCATTGAGGACGTCAGGGGCAACCGCCTGGGATCCTTTTACCTGGACCTCTTTTCCCGCAAAAGCAAAAGGGCCGGAGCATGGATGAACGCGCTGGACACGGGGAGCCCGGCCACGCGGGAAAACCCGGGCAAGCCCCGCCTGGGCATGGTCTGCCTGAACCTTCATCCCTCCGCAGAAGGAGCTGCGGTGCTTCTTTCACATCAGGAGACCAGGATTCTGTTCCATGAATTCGGCCATTTGCTGCACCTGATGTTCACCCGGGTTTCCATCCCCTCCCTGGCGGGGACCAGCGTGCCGCGGGATTTTGTGGAGGTTCCCTCCCAGTTCATGGAGAACTGGTGCTGGCAGCCGGACGTGCTGAAAAGCTTCGCGCGCCATGAAAAAACGGGGCTCCCCATTCCGGAGGAAATGCTGCGCTCCCTGGACGCTTCCCGCGGCAATACGCCCGCCCTCGCCCTGGCCGGGCAGCTCCTGTACGCAAAAATGGACCTGGCCGTGCACACGGACCCGGAACGGTTCGCCGCCGGCCCCCTGGACGAGGTGGACGCCGCCGTAGCCGGAGACATGGATTATTTCAAGGATTTCAAACGAACCGGCAAGCTGCGCACGGCGCGCCATTTGTTTTCCTCCCCGGCGGGTTATGCCTCCTTTTACTTCGCCTACCGCTGGGCGGAAGTTCTGGACAAGGACATTTTCGAAGCTTTTGAACGGGCCGGAGGACCGGACAGGGAAACCGCCCGGAAATTCCGTAAGGCCATTCTGGAAAAGGGATATACGGTCCCGCCCATGCAGCAGTTCATGGATTTCATGGGCAGAAAACCACGCATGGACGCCATGCTCCGCAAGAGGCGGCTGGCCTCCTGAACGAAGGCGCGGAGAGGATCGCCGTTCCGCCTCCGCAGAGGAGCATGGAGGAGTCAACATATTATACATTTGTTTAATTAAATTATCCCTTCAATATGCAAAGGTTACGGATATTTCACAAGAATCAGAACACATCTTTGCGTTGACTTTATGAGAAAAAGAAGCAAAATTTGCTCGCTCTGCCGCATCTTCCGGCACCAGCTTGCAACCAACCGCATCCATTTATGTACAACAAGCCTTTGACGATTGCCGCCACAACTCTGCTCCTGTGCTCTCCGGTGATGATTTTAACTTCCTGTGAAGGGAAAAAGGATTCAGCAGGCCAGATGCCGGCGCTCGTTCCCGAAGTGCAGGTGACCAAGCTGGTAACCAGGGACGTTCCCATCAGGCAGGAGTGGGTGGGCACCCTGCGCGGTACGGAAGATGCTGAAATCCGCTCCCAGGTGACGGGATACCTTCTTTCCAAGGATTACAAGGACGGCGCCTACGTCAAGAAAGGCCAGGTGCTTTTCCAGATTGACCCCCGCCCGTTCCAGGCAACGCTGGACCAGGCCCAGGGGCGCCTGGAACAGTATGAAGCCACGCTGAAGAAGTACAAGCTGGACGTGGAACGCTACACGCCGCTGGTAAAGACCGGCTCCGTCAGCCGCAAGCAGCTGGATGACGCCCTGCAGCAGGTCCAGGAAACGGTAGCCGCCATCGCCACGGCAAAGGCCCAGGTGGATGAAGCGAAAATCAATCTTAAATTCACCACAATCACGGCCCCCATTTCCGGTCTGGCGGGCCTGGCAACTCCTTCCATCGGCAACCTGCTGACGCCCTCCAGCCCCAATCCGCTGACCACCATTTCCGCCATTGACCCCATCCGCGTGGACTTCTCCGTGAGTGAACAGGACTTCCTGAACTCCATGGACAGCAACCTGACCAAGGAGAAACATCTCAAGTTTGACGTGATCCTGGCCAACGGCACGGAATTCCCCATGCAGGGCGAGCCCGTAGCCATTGACAGAAACGTGGACGCCCAGACCGGCACGATCAACATCGTGGGCCACATCCCCAACCCGAACCTGCCGTTGCCGCCCGGCATGTTCGTCCGCGTCCGCGCCACGGTGAAGACTTTGGAAAACGCCACGGGCCCGTGGTGGACGGCATGCAGGTGATCAACATCGTTCCCATGCCGCACTCCTCCTTCACGAAGGACAGCCCCATCGTAGTGGAAGGAATCATGCAGGCGGCCAAGCCCAGGGACAGTCCCCCGTGAAGCCCCCTGCCCTACAAGCCTGTCGTTTCCAGCCCGTCATGCCTTCCGTAGGAGCGCAGTCCTTTGAAAAGGCCAAGACGCCCGAAGGCAGGAAGCACGACGAAGCCCAGCCCGCCGCCAAATAATCCCCCTCTCCTGGGAAGCCCCTCTCCCCTCCCCGCCTTTCCCGCGCACTCTCATGATTTAACGCCATGTCCAGCTTCTTCATCAAACACCCGACCATCGCCATCGTCATCTCGATCGTGATGATCCTGCTCGGCGGACTGTCCCTGATGGGGCTCCCCATTGAGCAGTACCCGAACATCGTCCCGCCCACCATCAAGATGCAGGCGACCTATCCGGGCGCCAATGCGGAGACGGTGGCCAACTCCGTGGCCTCCCCCATTGAGCAATCCATTTCCGGCGTCGTGGGGATGGACTACATGACTTCCACCAACGCCAACAACGGCATCTGCTCCCTGAGCATCGTCTTTGAAGTGGGCACGGATCCCAACATGGACCAGACGCTGGCCTACATGCGCTACGGGCAGGCCACCGCCCAGATCCCTGCGGAAGTCTCCCAGATGGGCATCACCATCACCCAGTCCACGGGCAGCCCGCTGGCCGTAATCAACCTGTATTCCCCGGATGACAGCCTGAACGCCATCTTCCTGAGCAACTATGCGTACGTGAGCCTGGTGGACCCCGTGAAGCGCGTTCCCGGCGTGGGCGACGTGCAGGTGTTCGGCGCAGGACGCTATGCCATGCGCATCTGGCTGGACACCACCAAGATGGCCGCCCAGAACATCTCCGTGGGAGAAGTCCAGTCCGCCATCCGGGCGCAGAACACCGTGATTCCCGGCGGCCAGATCGGCGCGGAACCGGCCCCTCCCGGAACGGAATTCACGTACAGCATCCAGACCAAGGGACGCCTCCAGACTGCTGAGGAATTCGGCAACATCATCATCCGTGCGGACGGGAACAAGCTCCTTTACCTGAAAGACATCGCCAAGGTGGAACTGGGTTCCCAGACCTACAACGTATCCAGTAAATACAACGGCAGGGATTCAGGCGCCATCGCCGTGTATGCCGCCCCCGGCTCCAACGCCATCAATACGGTGGACGCCCTGGTGAAGCTTTTTGAAGACCGCGCCCGCAGCTTCCCCGCCGGGATGGAGTACAACGTGACGCTGGACACCACGCTGGCCGTGCGCGCCTCCATTGAGGAAATCGAGCACACGCTGGTGGAAGCCCTCCTGCTGGTGGTGCTGGTGGTGTTCGTCTTCCTCCAGGGCTGGCGCGCCACGCTGATTCCGGCCATTGCCGTGCCGGTCTCCATCATCGCCACCTTCGCGCTGTTCCCGCTCCTGGGCTTCACCCTGAATACCATCTGTTTGATGGGCATGGTGCTGGCCATCGGCCTGGTGGTGGATGACGCCATCGTGGTGGTGGAAGCCGTTGAATCCCACATGGAACGCGGGCTGACTCCGCGCCAGGCGGCCTTCGCCGCCATGGAGGAAGTGTCCGGCCCCGTCATCGCCATCGCCCTGGTGCTGGCGGCGGTGTTCCTTCCTCCCTGCTGCTGCCGGGCATTACGGGCACGCTGTTCCAGCAGTTTGCCGTGACCATCGCCATTTCCATGCTGATTTCCGCGTTCAACGCGCTAACGCTGTCCCCGGCCCTCTCCGCCATCCTGCTCAAGCCCAAGGACCCGAACAAGGGCGGCCCGCTGAAATTCTTCTTCTACCGCATTTTCAACCGCGGTTATGACGCCACGGCCAGCGGCTACACCAAGGTGTGCCACTTCCTGACCCGCAAGCTCATCATCTCCATTCCCCTGCTGGCCCTGATCGCGTACGCCATCCTGCCCGTAGCCAAGCAGATTCCCAACGGCTTCCTGCCGGACGAAGACCAGGGCTACCTGTTCTCCGCCCTGATCATGCCGGAAGCCCGCTCCCTCCAGCTGACAACGGCCGCCGCGGACAAGGTTTCAGACCTCATCCGCCAGAACCCGAACGTGAAGGACGTGATCGCCATTTCCGGCTTCAGCCTGCTGACCGGGGTGCAGAGCACGAACAACGCCTTCTTCTTCGTCATGCTGAAGCCCTGGGAGGAACGCCCCAATCCGGACCAGAGCGCCAAGGCGGTCACCGCCCAGCTCAACGCCCTGCTGAGCACCAAGGTTCCGGAAGGCATCCCCATGTGCTTCCAGCCCCCGGCCATTGCAGGGGGGGCTCCGCCAACGGCGTCACCTCCACGCTGGAAGACCGCGACGGCAAGGGCACGGAATACCTGGCGGAACAAACGGACATCTTTGTCAAGGAAGCAAGCAAGCTCCCGATATTCGACCCGCAGAAGAACGGCGGCGTGCGCAGCGTGATGTCCTTTGCCGTGGAGCAGAAGGACGTGCGGCTGGATGAAGAAAAGTGCGCCACGCTGGGCGTCAGCATCAGTGAGGCCAACAGCCTGCTCCAGGCCTACATGGGCTCCCTGTTCATCAACTACATCACCCTGTACGGCCAGCAATGGCAGGTGTACATCCAGGCGCAGGGCAGCGACCGCACCGGAACGGACATGCTCAAGAACTTCTATGTGAAGAATGACTCGGGCAGTTCCGTCCCCCTCTCCACCCTCGTGAAGATCACGGACATCAAGGGTCCGGAATTCCTGCTGCGCCAGAACCTGTACAACTCCTCCAAGCTCATGGTCACCCCGGCCCAGGGCTACTCCAACTCCCAGGCCATGGAAGCGCTGGAACAGACCTTTGAGGCCAGCATGCCCACGGACATGGGCTACAGCTACGCAGACATGAGCTACCAGGAACAAAAGATCCAGAACGGCATCGGCATCGTGCAGATCTTCCTGCTCTCCTCCGTCTTCGTCTTCCTGATCCTGGCGGCCCTGTATGAACGGTGGTCCCTGCCGCTCAGCATCTTCATGACGGTGCCCATCGCGGCCCTGGGCGCTTTCCTGGGCCTGTACTGGTTCGGGTATGAACTGAACCTGTACGCGCAGATCGGCCTGGTGATGCTCATCGGCCTGGCGGCCAAGAACGCCATCCTGATCGTGGAATTCGCCGTCATTGAAATGGAACGCGGCAAGACGCTGATGGAAGCCACGCTCTCCGCGGCCAGAATCCGTCTGCGCCCCATCCTGATGACCTCCTTCGCCTTCATCCTGGGCTGCGTTCCGCTGGCCCTGGCCTCCGGTTCCGGCGCCTACTCCCGCAACATCATCGGTATTGTGGTGATTGCCGGGATGACGATGGCGACGGTAGTGGGCGTCTTCCTGATCCCGTGCTCCTTCTACTTCATCATGAAGCTTTTCCGTGTCCGCATCGCCCGGAAGACGGTGGAAACGGAGGATCCGGATGAAATCATCGCCCGGAAGCACCTCTTCCATGAAGCCCATGAATCACTGAAAGGGTAAAAACCGCCCTTGAAACCATTTAAAAACAGACAAAACGCCATTATGCGACCGAACCAATACATCACACGCGCCATCCTGCTGGGCACGGCCATCACGGCTTCCTCCTGCATGATGGGTCCCGACTTCAAGCCGGTGGACATGCCCATGCCCACGGCGTTCAGAGGAGCCTCCGCGGCCACGGAGTCCATTGCGGACCTGCCCTGGTGGAAAGTTTTTTTTCAAGAACAAGGATCTCAGGACCTCCTGACGGATACCTACCAAAACAACCGTGACCTGAAGGCCACCATGGCGCGCGTGGAAAAGGCCCGCCAGTACATCACCATCACGGAAGCCCCGCTCTTCCCGTGGGCGGATTATTCCGGCTCCCTCAGCAAGGGCTCCAACTACACCAGCGGCAACGTGGTCCAAACCTCCGCCGTTGGCAATACCTTGACGCCCGGATCCATTGACGCCGGCATCTCCTGGGAGCTGGACATCTGGGGCAAAACGCGCCGGATGACGGAAGCGGCCCGCGCGGACTATCTGGCTTCCGAAGAAGGCCAGCGCGCTCTCATGCTCTCCCTGCTCCGCCAGGTGGCCGACTCCTACCTCCAGCTCCTCCAGCTGGACGAACAGCTTGCCATTGTGCAGAAATCCGTGGAATCCTATTCCGAAAGCCTCCGCCTGTTCGACGAACAGCTTGAAGGCCAGGTGGGCGACAGGCTCCAGGTAGCCTCCGCCAAGGCCGCCCTGGCTTCCTCCCAGGCACAGATTCCCGCCATCCAGGTGCAGATCGCCAATCTGGAAAACGCGGTCTCCGTCCTGGCCGGACGCGCTCCCGGCCGCATCCGCCGTTCCGGCAGCACCCGTGACATCGCCTACAACGTGAAGGTTCCCGCCGGCATTCCGGCCTACATCCTTTCCAGAAGGCCCGACGTCCGCCAGAGCGAATACCAGTTGCGCGCGGCCAACGCGGAAGTGGGCGTAGCCATTGCCAACTATTTCCCGACCATTTCCCTGACGGCGGCCGGCGGCCTAGCCTCCGCGGACCTGCGCCACGTGCAGGGCCGCCGCGGCGGCTGGGGCTTTGGAACCAACCTGACCGGCCCCCTCTTCCAGGCGGGCAAGCTGACGGCTTCCGAAAAGGCAGCCAAGGCCAGAATTCCTGGCAGCCAGCAACGACTATGAACAGACGGTGCTGAACGCCCTGGCGGAAGTCTCCAGCACGCTCATCCAGCGGGCCAAGCTGCGCAATATCACCTCCATCCAGTCAGAGGCCGTGGAAGCCTACCAAACAGCGGTGAAGCTCTCCTTTGAGCGCTACCGCACGGGCCTTTCCAACTACATTGAAGTGCTGTACGCCCAGCAGAACCTGTACCCTGCGCAGATTCAGCTTTCCCAGTACTACTATCAGCACGCCAGCACGCTGGTTTCCTGTACACGGCCCTGGGCGGCGGCTGGAACATGAGCCACAAGGCTATCATGGATGGCCCGCCCAAGCGATAAAAAACGCTCCTCCCTTAAAATCGGGAGTTTCCTTGACTGTTTTTTTCATTCCCCGGCAAGTACAAGCTTGCCGGGGAATTTGCTCTCCGGCGGAGCGGAAAACAGGCGCGCCGCCTTCCCAGTCCCTGGCAGGCCGGGCATCCGCGGTCTTCCCGCTTCCGGCAGAAGAGATTGATGAGTCCGGCAGGACGGTCAATGGATTATCCACTGCTTGCGCCGCTTCACGGATTGCCGGGCATCGCATCTCCTGCCCACCTCCTTTTTTCCCTTTCCCCGGCTCGGGTTCCGCGGGGGACGGAAGCAGTTTTGGAATTGATTTGGAACCAATTCATTTACAATCAAGATAGCGTAAAAAGAATTGCATCGTGTTTTTCAGGAATTAATTATCCACGATTTTTCTATTCCATAATTACGGGCAACTCCATACTGCTCCTGCTCTTACAGCTGATTTCAAGCGCCTGGGCGGATTCCTAATCCGTCAACAATTAAAAATATTAACGGTAAATGTATTGTTTATCATAAAATATTGATATTCATCATAATTTAAAAGATCTGGTCTTTTCAGGACAATTCCTTTTCCCATGATTCTCTAGCCTTTATCCATGCTTGCATTGGATGGGTCCAAAGCGGATTAGAATTCGATAAAAACGGACGTTCTCTTGCGCGGGAACATTTCTCCAATCCGTACAGCAATCAATATGAAGACCACATACCTGGCCCTCCTGGCCGCCGTTCTGGGAGGCAGTCTATCCTTCGCCGCTTCCATCAATGGAATGGATTCCTCTTATTCAAAGGGTTACACCATTTATGACGGAAGCAACGGAGACACCCTGAATGTTTCCTCTCCCTCCGTGCCCGTGCATACCGGCTCCGGAGCCACTCCATGGACCATGGCCCTGACCATTTCCGACCTGGGCACCACCTCGGGGACGGATGTAGGCCTGCTGTTTACCTATAATACCACCTCCAATTACAAGAACCTGGAGGGGATGGGCTACCGGCTGACGGAGTCGGGAGACCTCACTCTATGCGCAGGCGGCTTTAACTACAACGGAGGCACGGCAGGCACCTCCCCCTGGAAAACGCAAACGCTTTCCGGCTATTCCGCAGGACAGGCCCTTACCCTGTTTTACACATACAATGACGGGAATGTCACTATTTCCGCCATGCTGGGGGACGATACGTCCACCCTGACCACTCTGGCCTCCCTGAACGGCTCCGGGGTCAAATTCGGCAGCGTCACCATGAACCAGCTCAATTTTTCCGCCAAGGACGGTTCCGGAAACACCTGGACTCCTCCGGACGGCGTCACCAGGGGAATATAAAGAATACGCCTGAACAATTTTACGCCGCCGGAGAGCCTGTTTTCCACCTCCCTGGGGATGGCCGTTTTACTGTTTCATTCCCCTGCTCCCTTGATGAAAACCAGGCTCCCCTCTCTCCTCCTGGCCGCCCTGCTGGTGGTTTTCCCTCCAGCCGCCCCTGCGGGCACCGTCATGTACGTAGGCGATTCCATCACCCACGGCATGAACAGCGGCACTTACCGCTGGGCCTCCATAAAATATTTGCGGACAACGGCATTTCCTACCATGCGGAAGGCGTGAAAACCGGCAACTATTCCGGAGGCGTCACCGCGGGAACCTCCTATGGAAGGTTTTCAGGTTCCTCCCACAAGCGCAAGGGCCTCCGGCAAAAACCGGATTTGACGGCTCCATCTCCAACTGGCCTTCTGGCGGACATGGACGCCATCGTAGACACCATGCACGCCGCCAACGGCAGCGCGAACGTCATCGTTCTCACCATTCCCTGCTGGACCCAGCATTCCAACGGCAATTCGGACGCCACCCACCAGGCGGTGGAAACCTATAACGCCTCCCCTGAATTCCTGGGGGCAGTCCAGGCAGGGCGTCACGGTCATCGACGTCAACAGAGGGATCATTGACGTGGCTTCCTCCAAGCCGTTTTACGGGGTGCGGTCCATGTTCAACAATCCCGCGGCGGACGGACTCCACCCCAACACCCAGGGAGACCTGCTCATGGCTGGCAACATCGCCAAAGCCATGGGCTATGCGGGCCGCTCTGCCGGACAACTGCGCCGGGACGCCGGGGAAATGGCCGTCAACTTCCACCAGGGCGCAGGAGCGCCCGCATGGACCGGAGTGCAGAACCTGGCGGATGCGGGCTTTTCCATATCCAACATTGGCGTGAACGCGGAAGGAATCAGCCTGGGACAGGCGGGGACAAGTTCCATTTCCCGGACATGGACGGAGGGAACGGCCCTGAAAAACGGCTTTACCTTTGATTTCAACCTGGTCCTGGGAGACGGGGCGGCAAACGGCTGGAATCTCTCGGACCAGTTCAGCGTCAGCCTTGGGAACGGCTCTTTTTACGGCACGCTCAACATTAACGAGGCCTATATCAAATGGGGGGATACCATCCTGTATTCCCTGGACATGTCCGCCAATACGGAAAACCTGCGCATGGCCTACGTCACGGGCAATGAGCAGGAAGGGCTGAAAGGCGGCTATTACGTCTGGCTGGGGGACATGCTGATCGGGGAAGCGCTTTCCGTCACCTCCGGTTCCGGCTGCAACGGCGTCATCATCCAGTATGACGGCAGCGGAAACGCCATCCTGAAAGACCTGTCCATGGACGGCACAGGATCGTATGCCCCACCCACTTCCGGGCTGGTCAATGAAGGGGACTCCTTTATTTCCGCCGGAGCGGACTCCGGGGCTCGTCAGGCACTCCGGAGGGCAACATCGCGTGGCCGGAAACTGGCTTCACGCATTCCGCCGCCAACCAGAATTGCTCCGGCGTCTTCGATGCCCGCGCCCAGGCGGACGCCTCCTCCGGGAGGCTGGGAAACTCCGTGAACGTCACCATCACTTCCGGAAACGCCACGCATGTGTATGCCAGCACCGGCAATTATACGGGGACGTCTGGCTGACCATCGCCAAGGAAGGGCAGGCCTCCGCCTGGTACGGGGCCCATGGAAATTCCGGAACGCTGAACGGGAATGCCGCCCTGCGCTTTACGGACGCCGCCACGGGCGGAAGCACCGTCTTCGGCGCCGTGAACGCCTCCGGCGTGACCGGAAACGTTTATCTGGAATTCTCCGCGGAAAACGCCTCCTTCGGCACCTTCACCAGCAATAACGCCTCCTCCGTGGTCGGATCCTATGCTACGGATATCAAGGGGAACGTGGACATCGTGATTAACTCCGGCTCCTTTTCCAGCCAAATCATGAGCGGCATTTACGCGAATGCCAACAACGGCACAACCACCATCGGGGGAGCCACGCACGTTTACGTCAACGGAGGCTCCATTAACGGAGACGTGATGGGGGGAGGCCTGGCAGGCTCCATTTCCGGCGGTTCCAACGCCACCGTCACGGGCGGAGTCATCGCCGGCTCCGTTTACGGCGCAGGCAAGGGAGGCTCCATCCGGGAGGGAAGCGCGGTACGTGTTACAGGGGGCACCATCAAGGGGATGTGTATGCGGGAGGCTCCGGCGGCACCGTTCAGGGAAATACGTCCGTCACCGTGGCCGGAAACTCCGCCACGCTTCAACAACGAAGTCCTGGAGCAGTATCTCCGGGGGCGGTTCCGGCGGCGCCGTCAACGGCAGCTCCATCGTGCGCATCCAGGATCTTTCCTCCGGGACGGCGGCCTACGGTTTTGACAAGTATGCCGGAACCATCAGCGGCGGCACGAATGTGAGCGGCGGCAGAAGCCTGGTGCTGGACCATGTGACCGTGGAGCATTTCCAGGCTTCCCTGAGCGACTTCACCCATGTTTCCGCCGTCAACCAGACCCGCACCACGCTGGATTCCCTGGGAGGAGCGCTCACCGTGACCATTGAAGCCGGAAGCGGACTCGTCCTGAACGGAGTTTCAGACATGACCACGCTCATTCTTGGGGAACACGCCTCCCTGACTCTTCAGGGACTTACCGCGGACAAGGTCATCGTGGACATTACGGGCACCAGCCACTACACGCTTTCCCTGACGGAGATTCCCGCCAGTCTGAACAACATCAAATTCCTGAACAACGGCGTCCTGTACGATGCGGCCATGTCCACGGACCTCCAGGCCAATTCCGCCATGGTCTTCGCCCAGGCGCCGGAGCCGGGGAGCGCTTCCCTGGGTCTGGCCGGACTGGCCGCCCTGCTGTGGCGCAGGCGCAGAAAAATCTTCCATTAACGGCCCTTTGTTTTCTTCAGGCCCTGATGGACGAAAGAAGCCCCCGCAGGCGTATGCCGCGGGGGCTTCCCATGGAAGGAAACGAAAGAGGAGGCGCATTGCTACGCCCGCCGGGCGCTTCATGGAAGCGCAAGGCTTCAGGCTCCCCTGTTTTTAAACAGCTCCAGCGCAAGCTGGGACCAGGTTTCCAGCTTCTCAAACATCTCCCCGGACAGTTCCTCCGGGGCCACGAAACGGAGATTGGCCAGCGCGGCTTCATTCGCGCGCACCCGGTCCGTATCCAGCTCAAACAGATGGACGATGCCCAGATGCACGGCTCCCACGTCATTGGAATCGTCATTGATCACGCCTAGCACCCGCTGGGTGCAGCTCCCGTCAATAACCAGTTCTTCCCGGATTTCACGCTCCACCCCGGCCAGATAGGTGGAAACATCGTCATGGCCGGACTGGCGGTCCACCGGATTGATATGGCCGCCGATGCCGATGGAGCCCTTGTCATGCAGCCGGGCCTCACCGCCGGAGCCGCCGCGCGTGTAATGCAGGATGCGGCCCTGGTGGCAGAAAATGGCATAGGCGATGATCTGCTTGTGGGAGGGGTCGTTTTCCGCCGCCTCCCGGTCCATGAAGGAGGAGACCCCCGGCTTCATGAACGCATTCAGATAATGATCCCCGCCTTCCCGGTGTCCCTGGAAATAACCCGCTTCTTCAAACGTGGCGCGGGGAACCACCAGAACCTGTTCTCCATTGTAACGTGACATGGAGACACCCTACCCGTTTTGACCCCGCGCTCAACAAAAAAGGCGCGGAAACGGCAAATTTGAGCCCCTTCCGGAACGGCCCCGAACGGCTTTCCGCCTCAGGAAATATCCCGGACTTCCACGCCGTGGTTCCGGAACCGGCGCATGATGCTTTCCAATTGATCCGTGCTCATGAGCTTGAGCGGCAGCCACAGCACCAGCTTCTTGCCGAACAGGAACAGCAGGGCGTGGCGCGTCTTGCACAGGGTAGTGAAGCGGTCGTAGGGGATATTCATGGGCTCGACGTCCTTGCTGGAGAAAGTCATGTAATCCTCATGGAAGACGTAATCCTTTTCCTGATGGTACATGGGCACCTTCTTGTTCGCGGCCAGGGCGGCCTTCGCCAGAAAGGGAACGTAGAACCAGGACAGGATGATCGCCATCAGCGCCCCGGCCAGGGACAGCCACGCGAATATGGGCAGCGGGCGCAGGGAGAAGGAGTACAACGTCATCAGCACAAAAAAGGCGGTGATGGCCAGATCCAGCGGTTTCTTCCACTTGGGGCGCACCGTATTGTACCACATCACCAGCACCTGGGTCGCCAGGCGGTCGGAAGGCACGGGCTTGACGAGTTTGATGACCTCTGAATCCTGCATCATGGCGGCAGGGTAGCTTCATTCCCGCGGAAGAGAAAGCCTAAAAACAGGCCGTTCCGCCGCGTTTGTGTCAAAAAAGCCGCGCCGGAAAGGCGCGGGGGTCCTTTTTGTCCGCCCCAATTCACAGGGAAAGCCTCCTTCCCCGTACGCAGGCCAAGAATTTCCTTGATAATCATGGTTCCCTTCATAGAATTAAAAGCCAAAAGCCTTTAGCAGACCCGGTGGCAGACAATCTTCAAATTCACGTACGCACGTTCCAGCCCGCAACCACTCAGGAACAGGCTCTGGAAACCTTGACGGATTCCATGGCGGAAGTCCTTGACGAACGTCAGCTAAGGCACATCAAGAATGCGGTCCTTCTGCGCGAGGAAACGCAAACCACCTATCCGGACCACGGCCTGGCCGTCCCCCACGGGCGCACCAGCGCGCTGGACTCCATGCAAGTCACCGTAGGCATCAGTCCGGAAGGCGTCCTCTGGCCGGATGACGCACGCAATGCCCACCTCATCGTGATGCTGGGCGTTCCCACCGCCATGGTGACCGGCTACCTGACCACCATGCAGAAGTTGCTGCGGTGGCATAAAAACGCTCCCCCCTGGGCCCCAACGGGGAATGGACGGGAGACGAAGCCAGCCTGCTGGCGTCCCTTCAACACGCCCTGCAATGACGGACAAGAAGAACCAGCCTGCGGCGAAGACGCGCATTTCATGGTCATGGCTGCGCATGGCGCTGAGCCTGCGTGAAAAGGTCAAGCTGGGTGACAAGCAAGTCATCTTCATCTGGGCAGTCGTCGTCGGCGCGCTGGGCGCCCTGACGGCCCTTGTTTTTGAAATGGGGTGGAACTGGTGCAGGACGTCCTGACGGGACGCACCAGCTACAAGCAAATCCAGGTCTTTCAGGAAATGGCCAGCCAGGACTGGGCCTGGTGCATCTTCGTTCCGGCGGCGGGCGGCCTGCTGGCCGGCCTCACCCTTCTCTTCACCCACCGCTTTGTCCCGGCCAAGGCCACGGAATACATGGAAGCCGTGGCGCTGGGCAACGGCTATGTGCCGCCCAAGCCCAGCCTGCTGCGCTCCCTGTCCGCCGTTTTCTCCGTAGGTTCCGGCGCCTCCATCGGCCGTGAAGGCCCGCTGGTGCAGGCCGCCGCCGTGGTGGGGTCCGCCCTGGGCCGCTTCTTCCATCTCTCCGCCCCGCGCCTGCGCCTGGTGGTTGCCTGCGCCGCCGCCTCCGGCATGTCCTCCGCCTTCCATACGCCCCTGGCCGGCGGCCTGTTCGTGAGTGAAATCGTGCTGGGCGCGCTGACCATTGACTTTCTCGCCCCCCTGCTGGTGGCGAGCTGCGCCGGATACTTCACCATGGGCCTGTTCCATGAACCGGCCCCCATCTACCAGCTCCAGCAGGAAGTGTCCCTGACGGGCAACCAGCATGTGCTCTGGTGCGTTCTGCTGGGCGCGCTGGCCTCCCTGGTCGCCAGCTTCTGGCTCCTGATCCTCAAAAAATCGCGCCAGTACCTGAACGGGAAGCGCCAGTGGCTTCCCGTGCGCCTGATGGCCGCAGGGATGCTGGTGGGCGTCATCGCCATCTTTTACCCGGAAATCGTGGGGAACGGCAAAAACATCATCACTTCCCTCATTCATTATGAATTTGACGCCACGAGGGCCGGCATCCTGCTATTCCTGAAAATCTTCACCGTCGCCATCGTCTTCGGCGTGGGTACGGTGGGGGGGGCCCTGACGCCCAGCCTGACCATCGGGAGCGTCTGCGGCTTCCTGTTCAGCGCGGCGCTCACCCAGCTCGGAGTTCCGGGGGACCATGCCATCGCCTATTCCCTGGTGGGCATGGCCGCCTTCTTCACCACGGCGGCCAACGCCCCCATCACCTCCCTGGTGCTGGTAGTGGAATTCACCATGGCCGGGCACATGATGTTCCCCCTGATCATCGGCGTTCTGGTCTCCTACGGCATGGCGAGGCTCACCAAGGCCCAGTCCATGTACCATGATTCCCTGGCCTTCGGACCCAGAAGCACCTTTGACAAGCCCCTGGCCCAGGTGCAGCTCCAGGACGTGGCGCGCAAGGACCCGCCCGTGGTCCACCCGCTGGATAAATTCGGCACGATTGCCTCCATGCTCATCAAGAACCCGGCGCAGCCCATCTTCGTCACCTCCCCGGCGGGCAAATACCTGGGCAGCGTGGTAGCGGAAGATGTGGCGGCCTTCGCCCGCAACAAGGAACTGGCCCAGGCCGTCCTGGCCATGGACGTGCTGCGCAGCGACATGCCCACGCTTCCCGCGGACATGCACCTTCCGGAAGCTCTGGGCATCTTCTCGCGCCCCCACTGCTCGGAATCCCTGGCGCTGGTGAACCCGAACAACGATCTGCTGCTGGGAGTGGTCAACAAGACGGACCTTTACCTGGTGCTCTCCGAAATCATGCGGCGGGAAAAGCTGCAATAGGAGAGGCGTTTTCCGGGCCGCGCCCTGGTTCCGGGAAGACCCGCGGGAAGCGCACCAGGCCCCTGGGGCTCTTAAAAAATACACGGACAAAGGCAACCCTCTCCGTTAATTCAAAGGAAGCCTTCTCTTTTCTCTTCGTCCGCTGGCTCCCTTTTTTCTTTTCCGTCGCCGCATTGGCATGCGGCGCTCCCGACGGAATTCAGGGAATAAAACACCGCGGCCTTCTCCGGCGCCTCATTCCTCCGCAGACCTTTCATGAAAAAAGACGGGGAAACGCCGGCATGGCTGTGCCGCTGCCATCCGGGCAAAGGGCTTCCCGGTCTTTCCCGGCAGCATCCTGTCCGGCGTTCACCGGAAGCGGGCTCTCCCTTTCCGGAAACACGGACCCGCTTAAAAACGCATTTTTTTCCACCCTCTTTTTTCGCAATAGGGGTCAGGTTAAAAATAACAACAAACTTGCATTTTTGACCTCATCCGGTACGCTTCCGGCATGAGCCGTACCCTGAGAATAGAATACCCTGGAGCGGTCTATCACGTGCAGAGCGAGGGCAACCGCGGAGACGCCATTTACCTGGACGACGAAGACAGGGAAACCTTTCTGCGCACTTTCCAGGAGGCGGCCCGCAGAAGCGGCTGGACCGTGTACGCCTATGCCCTGATGGCCAACCACTACCACATTCTCTTCCAGACCGCGCGCGCGAACCTGGTGGACGGCATGAAATGGCTCCAGACTGCCTACACCCAGCGTTTCAACGCGCGCCACCGCATGCGGGGCCACCTGTTTGCGGGCAGGTACCACGCCATGGTGGTGGAAGCGGAAAACGCCCACTATTTTTCCACCATCATCGACTATATCCATCTGAATCCGGCGCGGTCCGGCCTGGCACGCCGCCACACGTTCCTTTCCGGCTGCAAATGGACCAGCCTGCCCGCATGGCTGGACGCGCCCGCCAAAAGGCCCAAGTGGATTCATCCGGAGCGCGGCCTCGTCTGCTTTGGCTGCGACGACACGGACGACGGCCGCCAGAAGTACCTCAACCACCTGATGGGCCGCTTTGAAGCGGAACGCATGGACGAACGCTCCCTGCTCCCCGCCGGCCATGTGGGCCCCGGCACCGTCCAGCGGGGCTGGTGCTACGGCTCCAGCGCCTTTCGCGCCAGGCTGGTGGGCGAACTTCCCCGGCTGGCGCGCAGAAAGCCCGTCACGACGGGCATGCGCGCCTCGGAAATAGGGGAATACCAGGCGGAGATCATTGTGAAAAACGGCCTGAAGGCGTTCGGGCTCTCGGAGGAGGACTTGCTCGTCACGCCCTACAGCCATCCGTCCAAGCTCATCATTGCCCTGGCCGTCCGGCAAAGCACGCTGGTTCCGTACGCCTGGATCAGCAACCGCCTGCACATGGGCATTCCCAAATCCATGGGCACCCTGCTCCACCGGGCCAAGAAGATGGCGGAAACGGACTTGAAGACGCGGGCATGGATCGAACGCCTGACCGCCTGATTTTTTCCCTGCGGGAGCGTCCAAAGAAGCTTCTCCCGGCCCGTCACATGGAAAAATCCGGAGGGAACCATGCCGTCCCTCCGGACATCACCCCGTGACAGGATAAAGAACGCCGGAGCGAACGATGTTATGCCCTGCGCCGGCGCACCAGCATAGCGGCCAGGCCAAGCAATCCCATGGATGCCGCAGCCGGTTCCGGAACAACTGAAAACGCCATGGCCGCAACCCCGGCTTTCTGCCCTCCGATACGGAAATCAAGAGTATCCGCCGTCGCCTCCCCCGTCCATTTGACCAGGGTCAGCTTGCCGTTGGCGAAGGAAGGCGTGGACGAAAAACCGGTCCCGTCCGTTGCCGCGTATTCAAAGGTGCCGGTGCCCCCGGTCACGGTAGTGGCCCCCGGAGCGGCCACGGTACTGGAAATGAACATGTAAAATGTCACCGTGTCTCCCACCGTCAGCCCCCCCAATTGAATGGAGGATGTAGTGGAGCCTCCGGCGCCGGGAGCCATGTAGGAGGACAGCGCACCGTAATCAAAAAAACCGAGGGGTATTGACCAGATCCGTCATCGCCGCCTTGTTCTGGTAATAGGTGTAATAGGCAGGGTCACCCTCCCCGGGAGTTACGGCGGAAAGCTCCGTGTTAAAGAAATTCCCGGCGCTTTTAACGATTTTAAGCGTGTAGGGAGTATCGCTTCCGGAAGCGTCCGCCAAGGGGAGAACAGCCGCAGCATTGGAAGTGTACTGGTTCATGCCGTCCCTTCCTTGGCCATCCCTGTACACGTCCACAAAAACGGAAGCCGCCTGGGCGATGGAAAAAGCCCCTCCGGAAATAAGCAGGAATAATGTTTTCTTCATGGTTTTTGACTATTCTGACAATGGAGGCCAGTTTAAGGATTTTGAATCCGGACAATCACGCAAGACGCAGAAAACCGCCTGTTTATAAAAAATGTCCCGTCCATTCATCACAGGCGAATTCCGCCTATGGCACAGCGGCGTTTCCTGATAACTTTTTCTTTTTCATTCATTCCTTATTGACACCGGATTCAAAATCCGCCTCCGGGGAAAAAGAAGCCGGATTACCAGGCATGTCCTCCGGTTTCCACCCCCCGGAATATGCCGTATGAACGAATATCCATCGTCCATAGGGGTCAGTTTACAAATTACAACATGAAAAGATATTTTCTATTTTCCTGCTGACCCTTTACACTTTCCGGGGAAAAAAATGATTGCCAGTCCGCGCCGCGGAATGATAAACGAAAAGCGCGTGCGAAAAACCGCGCGTGAAGCGTCAACCCAAATACAACAACAGAGAAGATGGCACAGACATATTCCCAGCGCGTGCTCGACTTGGTGAAAACCAGGAACAGCCACGAAAAAGAATTCATCCAGGCCGTTCAGGAAGTGCTCAACACGATTGAGCCGGTTCTGGCCGCGAATTCCAAGTATGAAGACCACGCGATTCTGGAACGGATCGTGGAACCGGAAAGAACCATCCTGTTCCGCGTGCCGTGGATCGACGACCGGGGCAAGGTTCAGGTGAACCGCGGGTACCGTGTGGAATTCAACAGCGCCATTGGGCCGTACAAGGGCGGCCTCCGCTTCCACCCCAGCGTGAACCTCGGCATTCTGAAGTTCCTGGGCTTTGAACAGGTTTTCAAAAACTCCCTCACCACCCTGCCCATGGGCGGCGGCAAGGGAGGCTCCGACTTCGACCCCAAGGGCAAGAGCGATAATGAAGTGATGCGCTTCTGCCAGAGCTTCATGACGGAACTCCAGCGCCACATCGGCGCGGATACGGACGTTCCCGCCGGGGACATCGGCGTGGGCGGCCGCGAGATCGGCTACCTCTTCGGCCAGTACAAGAGAATCCGCAATGAATTCACCGGCGTTCTCACCGGCAAGAGCCTGAACTGGGGCGGTTCCCTCATCCGTCCGGAAGCCACCGGCTACGGCTGCGTGTACTTCGCCCAGAACATGCTCGCCACCCGCAACGACGATTTGCAGGGCAAGGTTTGCCTGGTGTCCGGCTCCGGCAACGTGGCCCAGTACACGGTGGAAAAACTCAACGAACTGGGCGCGAAGCCCGTCACGATGTCCGACTCCAACGGCTACATTTACGATCCGGACGGCATTTCCCCGGAAAAACTGGCCTGGGTCATGGAACTCAAGAACAATCGCCGCGGCCGCATTGCGGAATACGTGAAGCAGTTCCCGAAGGCGCAGTACTTTGAAGGCCAGCGTCCCTGGAGCGTCCCGTGCGACTGCGCCTTCCCCTCCGCCACGCAGAACGAAATCAACGGAGAAGACGCCCGCACCCTCATCAAGAACGGCTGTACTCTGGTAGCGGAAGGCGCCAACATGCCCACGGACCTGGAAGGCATTGAAACCTACCTGGCCGCCAAAATCCTGTACGGCCCGGCCAAGGCCGCCAACGCCGGCGGCGTGGCCACGTCCGGTCTGGAAATGTCCCAGAACAGCCAGCGTCTCTCCTGGACGCGGGAGGAAGTGGACCACAAGCTGAAGAGCATCATGGCCAACATCCACGCGAACGCCCTGGCCCACGCCCAGGAATACTCTTCCGACAAATCCTTCACCAACTACGTCACCGGCGCCAACATTGCCGGCTTCGTGAAGGTGGCGGATTCCATGATCGACCAGGGAGTGGTTTGAGTCCCGGTTGTGACACACTTGCTGCCAACGTAAAACACAACAGAAGCGCCGGGTTCGCCCGGCGCTTTTCTTTTATTCCTTTCAAGGGGCCTCTCCGGCCCGGAAATAGCTTTAAATGCTGCGCCCGGCAGAACGAGCAGGAACATTCCACAGAAGGATTTCTCTGCCTGAAAAACTACTCCCGATTCCAAAAGGAACGTTCACCGGGAATTCACGGCAACAAATCCCCTGGCCCGGACCGGGAGACAGAATGGAAAAACGGAACCGGCATTTCACCGGACAACGGCCACGGATGTATTTTCCCCATTCCGGTTGCGAACCCGTTTCCATCAATAAAACGGCCGGCGCAATTCTTCCCGGCTCAAACCGTGATGAAACCGGAGCATTACTCCTTCAGCAGACGGCAGACGGCCTGGGCCGCGTGTTCCGCCGCTCCGCCCTGCCCCAGCTTGTCGGAGGCCTGCTTCATGTCCGCCAGCAGGGCATCCCTGTTTTCCGGAACCAGCAGGCGTTCTATTTCCTCAATCACCTTGTCCGGCGTAAAATCAAACTGGATCAGCTCCTTGACTACGGATTTCTGCGCCAGAATGTTCACCATGCCGATGAAGCGTATTTTAATAAGCATGCGCGCCATCCAGTACGTGAGCAGGGGAACCTTGTACACCAGCATGTACGGAAGCCGGTGCAAGGCGGCCTCCATCGTGGCGGTGCCGGAAGCCACCACCCCCATGGTGGCGCGGTCCATCAGTTCATGATATCCCCCCACCGTAATGTGGAACAGCTCCGGCGGCATGCCGGCCTTCTGCGCCATGCCGCGCATTCTTTCTGCAAGCGCCTCCGTGGAAGCTGCGGTTTCAAAAGACAGCTCCGGCCGTTCCCCGGAAAGGCGGCGGACCACCTCTATAAACACCGGGAAATGCCTGTCAATCTCACGGTTCCGGCTGCCGGGAAAGAGACCGACCAGGGACGCCTCCCGGACGTCATCCTTCCGGATGGAAGCAATCTCGTCCACCAGGGGGTGCCCTACGAACTCCGTTTTCAGCCCGGCTTCCTGGAACAAGGGAGCCTCAAAGGGGAAGATGCACATCATCAGGTCCAGCATGCGCACCATCTTGGGAATGCGGCCGCGGTGCCATGCCCATACCTGCGGGGAAATAAAATAAATGATTTTGGTATGCGGGCAGCACTTGCGCACCTTTTCCGCCAGACGCAGGTTGAATCCCGGGTAGTCGATCAGAATGAGGCAGTCCGGCTGGTCCTGCCGTATCTGCTCCAGAATGGAGAGAAAACGCTTCCGGAACCACCCGTATTTCTTGAGCACCTCCACCACGCCGATGACGGCGGCTTCATCCGCCCAATCCTCCACGCCGGGGCATAACGCATGCATGCCGTGGCCGCCCAGTCCCCTGACCTCCATGCCGGGCATCAGGCGCAGCAGATTCTTCAACAGCAGGGCTCCGTGAATGTCCCCGCTCTTCTCGCCTGCTATCATGTAAAGCTTCATCACTCTCTGCAACGGCGCGCGCCGTATGCCTTCCAACCTTACCAGCCTCTTTTCCAAGGTGCAATAAAAGACTTTTCTTTCAAGGATTTTAATGCAAGATACGCGCCGTTATGCATGAGTTGATCTCACTTTGGATGTCCTGGGTGCAGGACTGGGGATATGCGGGCGTCATCGTCCTGATGGCCATGGAAAGCTCCATTTTCCCCGTCCCCAGTGAGGTAGTCATCCCGCCTGCGGCCATTCTGTCCGCCCAGGATGGAGCATCCATGAGCTTCTGGGGGGTGGTGGTTGCCGGAACGTTCGGCTCCTGGCTGGGATCCGCCATTACCTACGCCGTAGCCCGTATTGTGGGGCGCCCGGTCATCATGCGCTGGGGCAAATTTTTTCATGCCGCCCAACAAGGTGGAGAAGGCGGAAGTCTTCCTCCAGCGGTATGAGGTGTCAGGCGTTTTCTTCGCCCGCCTTCTGCCCGTCATCCGGCACCTGATCTCCATTCCCGCAGGCATTGTCCGCATGGGCTTCGGCGTCTTTTCCCTGGTCACCGTGCTCGGCGCGTTTGTCTGGTGCACGGTGCTCGCCTAGTACGGCCACCGCATCGGGGAACGGCATCCGGAACTGCTCAAGTCCCCGGAGGAGCTGATTTCCACCGTCAAGAGCGAAAGCCTTCCCCTTATTCTGGCCGTGCTGGTGCTGGCCGTCTGCTACATCCTCATGCTGCGCCTGACGGACCGCAAAAAACCGGAAGACGCCGCAGCGGACGCTCCCGCTGAAAAGGAGCAGTAAAAGAAAACCTTTTTCCCATGAACGGTTCCAAGGAAGACCGGGCAGTCCGGGCGCTGGATTACTTCCACCAGGGATACAACTGTTCCCAGTCCGTCTTTGCGGCTTTTGCAGACGTCTGCGGCCTGACGGAGGAAACGGCCCTGAAGCTCTCCTCCCCCCTGGGAGCGGGCATCGGACGCATGCGGGAGGTATGCGGCGCTTTTTGCGGACTGAGCATGCTGGCGGGGAGCCTGTATGGAAACAGCTCTCCGGAAACCGGAGAAAAGGAAAAAATCTTTTCCCTGGTCCAATCACTGGCCGCCTCCTTCAAGCAGGAATTCGGCACGCTTTACTGCAGGGAACTGCTGGGATTGTCTCCGGAACGCCTGGCTGCGGAGACGGCGCGCCCCGGAGAAAGAACCGCCGCCTACTACGCCTCCCGCCCCTGTGAACGCTGCATTGCCTTCTGCGCCCGCCACGGGGCCGAGCTGGAAGCAAAAGCCCGGCATCATTAAAATGCCCGGTCACCCATGGAGGGAAACCGGGCATTTTAATCAGACGGAAGATTCCGTCAATGAGCGGCCTGGGAACTGCATTTGCCGTCCGGGCAGGACGCCTTCAATTTGTCAATTTTTTCATTGGTTTCACCCATCCCTTCATCGTAGAAGCCCTGTTCATCCGGGGCCAGCACTTGAAGGAGGCGGAGGAATTCGCCCGCGTGTTCCTTTTCTTCATTGGAAATGTCCAAAAGGACTTCCTGCGCAAGCTTGTTATCGATGGATTCCGCAAGCTGGGTATAAAGCTGGATGGCCTCATATTCCGCAGCAATCATGAACCGGATGGCCCTTACCAATTCGTCATGGGTAAGCATCCGGTCTTTTTGTCCACTAAATGCATTTGTAAATTCAGGCATGCAGGTATGACTCAAATCACCACTAATGTATTCAAAATGTTTTTGTCATATATTTTTCGCGACATTCTTTGAACTTTTTCCATTGAAAACGGTCTAAGGAATCCAGCATCGCATTCCGGCTTTTTTTCCATATGAGGAAACGGCAGTTTTTCCCTCCTCAATTTTCCCCTGCTGCGGACTTTCCCCACTGTCGGCATGAAATGAAAGAGGCGAGCCGGGACACATGCGCGGCATGAGAAAACGCCCGGATTTTTCGCGGAGAAAACCGGGCGTCTTGCAGTGGCGGCTGGAAAGCCCTTTATTGGGTGGCTTGGGAACTGCATTTGCCGTCCGGGCAGGACGCCTTCAATTTGTCGATCTTTTCATTGGTTTCCCCATCCCTTCATCGTAGAAGCCCTGTTCGTCCGGGGCCAGCACTTGAAGAAGGCGGAGGAATTCGCCCGCGTGTTCCTTTTCTTCATTGGAAATATCCCAAAGAACTTCCTGGGCCAATTTGTGATCAATGGATGCGGCAAGCTGGGTATAAATCTGAATAGATTCATATTCCGCAGCAATCATGAACCGGATAGCCCTTACCAATTCATCATGGGTAAGCATCCGGCCTTCCTTCAATCCGCTAAATGCGTTTGTAAAATCAGGCATGCAGGTAGGACCGGATGGGCAAATCCTTCATTCAATATGCGTTTGTCATAATATCATGGAGCTTCTTTTGAACTTGCGCCATCAAAAACAGTGTAGGGGAAATTTTCATCTTTCTTCCCAAAACACGGCAGGAGCGACGGTTGTTCTGCCGCCGCTCCTGCTGAAAACGTTCCGATCCGGAACAAATACGTTACTTGGCCTCCGCAGTCTTGGGCGCGTACTTCTTGAAAAATTCAACGTACTGGACAGGAGTCTGGCCGGGAATATAACCCGTGCGGCCCAGTTCCTTGCCCTCCGCGTCCACCACGACCATGGCCGGAACACCGGTGATTCTATACGTCTTGGCTTCCTTGGACTTGCTGAAATCAGAACTGCCGAACTCGAACTTGACGCCGATAGCCACGCCGTCCATGCCCTGTTTGAATTCCTTCTTGGAAAGGATTTCCTTCTCCAGCTTAATGCAGTAGCCGCACCAGGACGTTCCCGTGAAAAGAAGGACGATGGGAAGGCCGGTTTCCTCCGCCTGCTTCTGGGCGCTCTTCAGGCTCTTGCCCCAGCGGAATTTCACCTTCGCCGCCTTGGCGGCGGCTTCCTTGTCCGCGGGAGTGCTCTGGGCCATGGAAACGCCGGAAACGCTGAATCCCAAGACGGCGCACAACGCAAAAATAAAATGTCTGTTCATCATACTTGTGAAATGTTCTTCCCAAATTAGCAAAAATACACCGCATAGGAAGAAAAATCAGCGTCTTCCTCCCGGCAGGAATGCTTCCTCCCCCTTTCACAAAATGGACCGCTTTCAAAAAGTATTGCTCTTTCCGCCTTAATCGGGTAATAATCTGCCCGCACTTCCAAAACGCGCGGTTAGCTCAGTGGTAGAGCAACACCTTGACATGGTGGAGGTCGTAGGTTCAAATCCTATACCGCGTACCATCTTCCTAAAATCCCGTCCCTTTCCGGACGGGATTTTTTATTGCCCCTCCCTGATGAATGGGATGATGCGGTCTGGCTCCTGTTGAAAAATGCCAGCATCAACGGACGGTTTGTGTAAAAATTGATGGAAGCTGCCTGAATAAGAATAAGTGTGGAAATACTATCCATACCTACTTACGGTAAAAGGTATAAGTCATATCTTCCTCCCTCCTCCATCCATACGGAAAAAAATATTTTTCCAACTTTTTTTGAACGCAAGCCCTGTTTCGGGACGCTAAAGGTATGAAGGCAGATGAAGGCCCCAGCCCTTGACCCTCCTTCCCTGATGAAATAATGACCATTAAAAGCCCGGCGGAAGAATTCTCCCGCCGGGCTTGCTTTTCAACCAATTCCGTTGCTGAAACGGCCCGGACGGCTACCGGGAAGTCAAACGGTCGTATAACTCATTGGCGTATCTGTGATTGGGATGGTTCACATTCATATACGCCTCATAAAGCGGATGGGAGGGATCCGACTCCATGCGCATGGCTTCCTCTGCCGGGGAGGGCGTTGCGGCCCCCGAATGATGAAGAGGAGCTTCATCAAGCAGGCGTGAGGCCTGGTACAGCAGGCGGATGACGTCCGGATTGGACCCTAGCCCCGGATTGTCAAGCAGGGCATCCGCATCCACTCCCGTCTCGGACGCAAGCCGCTGGAGTGCGGCGGTAGCCCTGCCCATGTTGCGCTCATAATTGGCGCCCCATTCCTGCTGCAGGGACTGTTCCGCCTGCGTTTCCATCTCCATCCGGGAATCTGCCATCTGTTCCCGGGCCTCCTCATATGCCTGGGCCATCGTTTCCTGGAGAGCGTTCATGGCTTCCGGCGGTACGCCGTAACGGTAGGCCGTGCGGGCCATGCGTTCTGCGAGCCCTGCATTCCACTCGCTTTCCGGCGTGGACTCCGGACGTTCCAGGCGGTAATCTTCCTCCGATTCCGGCAGGCCGGCCATCCGGCGGAACCGAGCCATCTGCTCCTCATTCTCCACGCCGGGATAATGCCGCAGGCGCTCCAGCTCCGCATAACTCTTCGCCAGCGCTTCCGGCGTCTTGAACTTGGAAAGGGACTTCTCCATCCCCTTCAACTCATCAAACCGGGCATACCAATCCGGAACAAAACCGCCGTCCTCCCCCAGAAGGGAAGGAAGAGGCACGGCTTGAGCCGCGGCTTCTGTCAACGCTTCCGCCTCCGGGGAAACTGCCCCGGAAAAATCCGCCTCCCCCCCGAGGGAGGGGCCATACTATTATCAATGGAATCAATCATTCTTTTCTTCTGCTGTGGATTCTTTAATGGCTAACTGAACTTGACGGCGGATGTACAGGAAAACCTCCCTGTAGGCATCGCGCCTCATGGCGTCCAGGGGGTCATAACTCCCCGGGCTGCCTTGAAAAACGGGCAAATCAGTCTGGAAGCGGGCTTCCAGAAAGGTCAGCGCCTCCCGCCCGTCCGGAGTGTCAAACACCCGGAAAAGCTGGCGCCTTCTGAGACGGGCCTCCCGGACGGAGGCCTCCTGCTGCAATGTCGTATCCTGGTTCATTCCTGAATCGTGGTTAACTGGTCAAGCAAGGGATTGAGGGAAGCGTACGGATCCTCTTCCGCCGGAGCCTGTGCGGCCCCCTGCTGGCGGTCCGCCCGTTCCTTCCGCATGGCCTGGACATCGGCCCAGGGCCTCAGCATGCTCTCCGGAGCGCCGTCCACACGGGTGGACAGGCGGAAGCAATGGTCCCAGTCCACATGATCCGCCAAATCCGGAGCGGCCTGCATCATCATATTCAGGCGCTGAAGGCTGCGGTCCATCCCCTCGCTCTGCAAGCGCCTGAGCACCAGCGCAATCTTTGACTGGTACACCACCCTGGGCTCTCCGACGGCAATGGAGCCGTCCCTCCCCTCCCGCAGAACGGCGCGGGGAGGCCTGGGAAACTTGCCCATGCGGAACAGCAGGGAGAAAATGCGCGTCATGGTGGAATACAGATCACTCACAAACAGCGTGAAGGACGGGGAAAACATCAGCACGCGCTCGTTCTCCCGGGCCATCACCTCCGTGGCGGTCATGCTGCCGCGGTGGCCGCTCCAAAGCTCCAGCATGGGCAGGTAATAGGCGCGCCGGATGGCGTCCTGCTTCTGCGCCAGACGGTCCATCCCGACGTCATACCTGCCCTGCGTGGCCCACTCCCGCGGAAGGTGGAGGGAGGCGGCCTCCGGGGTAATGACGGTTCTGCCGCCGGCACGCAGGTCCACCTCCCCAATCTGGTTGGCGAGCTCCAGAATGCGTGGGAAGGCGGCCACCTCCCCCAGCGTGTCCAGAATGCGGTTCAGGAACTGAACCTGCTGGATGGCGGGAAACACCAGCCTGCCGGGCGCGAGGCCGTACGGACCGCTGCCCCACTTCAAAAAGCGGGTTACCAAGTAGGGAAACTCCATATATCCCCCCTCCTCCACGATCACCTGGTCGTCCAGGGACAGATACACGCTTTCAAACGGCATGTGGGCGGCCTGCTCCCTGCGGCGGCTCCGGCGGGTGCGCGGACGCACCACATGCAGAAACCTCAGGGACGTGGCGTACGATTGCCGCCGCGTTCCAGCACCTCCCGCGCCCTGGCCCCCAGGGCCTTCATTCCGAACATGGAACGCGCCTGGTGGGCGGTATAGGTAAACTCCCTGACGTAGGTATCCACCCGGCCTTCCGCATTCTCCGCACAGGCGAACTGACCGCACGGAATATTAGTGAACAGCAGCCTTCCGTCCGAGGAAGTTCCCGTAAACAAACTGCCGGTCCCCAAAGCCACGCGGTCCAGAAAACACTCATGGATCTCCGTATAGAAATTGGAAACGGACAGCTCCTTCAGGGCAATCTCCGAACACTGATTGTACCAGGCCTCCGCCTCGTCCCCTCCCCGGTCGTCCGGAGCCGACCACTTGAACCACACGTCATGGCTGGGCGTAATGTAGGACATATGGCCGCTGGCCAGCTTCTGGCACGCCTCCACGGCAGTGGTATCCGTCATGCGGTCCATGGCGTCCCTGTTGGGGAGGGAAACCTCCCCTTCCCGGTTCAGGCGGCGGGGCAGCACGTAATCCCTCAGGCGGTCCCACCACGTCTCCCACGGCGCGCGCTGGGCGGCCAGGGACTTGTACACGGAATTCAGCTCCGCAACTCTCTCTTCCATGGCGGTGCCTATCCCAGGGTTTTCCTAAGCAGGGTCCGGGGATTGACCTCCCCCTGCCCGGCGGAAGAATTGCGGCGCGCCAGAATGGTGGAAATCATCCCCTGCCTCTGCCGCTCCCGGGCCTGATAATCTTCTCCCACTTCCTCTCCCACGCTCTCCGCCTTGACCGGGATGGCCTGCTCCGGAGCTGGAGTGGAAGGAGTGGACGGTTTCATGAATCCCATAATCTCTACTTTCTATGCATGGTTTATACTGATGGCCCCTTCCGCCTGCCGCACGGACGATCCATGCGGCGGGAGCGTTCGCTCCCCGCGGAGGAAAAGGGCGGTCTCCTCACCTGCCCGGAATTGCCCGGGAAGGTGCATGCATTTATCAAATAGATGAATTGGAGGAAAATGCATCCGGGGAAAAACCGGGCGCATACGTGCCACCGGTGGCATCAAAGAGGGTGTTCCCAAACGTGATGCATTCCGCATCCGTTTCCGCCAAACATGTGGCGTTATGATCAATGAATCCTTACTTCAGCCGGACACTCCCTCCGCGCTGGACATCTGCAACGCGGCGCTCTCCAAAATAGGGGAGGCTCCGCTGGACGCGCTGATTGCCAATGAATCCACGGCATCCCGTCTCTGCGTTCTTCATTACCACCCGGCACGGAGGGAAACCCTCTGCATGGCGCGCTGGACCTTCGCCACCACGCAAACCACGCTGGACTCCGTCTCCGCCCAGGCGCCCAACTCCCTGACACCCTATCAATTCACCCTGCCTGCGGACTGCCTGCGCGTGCTGGATGTGGAATGCACGGAATGGAAAATGCAGGGAAGGCGCATCCACGCCTCCCGTGCGCCGCTGCCCATGAGCTACATAGCCGACATTGAAGACGCCGAACAATTCGATCCCCTCTTCATGGACGCGCTGGCTACCCGCCTGGCAGAAAAGCTGGCCATGCCCCTGACGGGCAACCAGAGCCTTCGCCAGAATCTTCACCAGGAATTCCATAAAATCATTCTCCCGCAGGCGGCAACCGTCAATGCGGTGCAGAGCTTCTCCAACGACTCCCACCCCCTGCTGGACCTGCTGAGGAAAATCAAGTCGCCCGCCTGCCCGGAGGAATGTGAATAACAGGAGAATAACAAGGCAGCAACATAACAACAACTTGTGAATACAAGCTCATGAAAGCCCTGGACTTCATACAGATATTCGCCTCCAACGTCCGCAGGCTGGACTTCCGCCTCAGCAGCGCCCAGGTCATCCTGGCCGTCATTGCCGGATACAGGCGCCACAGTACCATTACGGAAGCCACGCGCTTGCATCCCAATACCGTTACCAACATCCTGCAGGACCTCATTGCACAGGGATACATCAACCGCTTCGGGGACAGCCGCCCTTACGTCTACCGCCCCACCGCGGATGGGGAACAGCTTGCAGGAAACCTGCTGGATAAAAACACCCTCCCCAGCCCATGAAAGAGCCCCTGCTCAGCACGGAAGAAAAACGCCGCTGGCTGGCCCGCGTCTTCCGGGATACGGATGGAGAATACTCCCAGGCGGACAAATTCAAGGCGCTGGTGGAAGATACCAAACTGGCGGCCCTCCAGCAGGAAGAGGAGGAATTCAAACGCCAGCGGGAAGCGGGCGCCGCACCGCAGGACCCCATTCTGACCCTGCTCCAGTCCCTCCCTCCCGCAGAACTCGATCTGAACCGGCAGCCCCCGGCTGAAAAATAAACAACGAAACCCGAAAAAAAGCTCTCCAGACCAAACAAGCCTGGAGAGCTTTTCATTTTTAGGAAGAGTTATGCACTCCTTGCGGAGTGCGACCGGACGACCAGCGCACCGCCTATGACAACGCCCTGTTTCAATCCACGCACTCCTTGCGGAGTGCGACAATGTGTCATATAACAGGGCAAAAGTTCCATGTGGTTTCAATCCACGCACTCCTTGCGGAGTGCGACATACGGGTACAGGTGGGTTTTTATTGAGGACGAAGTTTCAATCCACGCACTCCTTGCGGAGTGCGACACCTCCAGCCTTTTCAAAAATTATCCTCTCCCCAGTTTCAATCCACGCACTCCTTGCGGAGTGCGACCAGCTAACACCATTTGCAACGCATTCACTCATAAGTTTCAATCCACGCACTCCTTGCGGAGTGCGACCTCCGGATGCTGTTGCGCTGTCCGGCGCAGCCATGTTTCAATCCACGCACTCCTTGCGGAGTGCGACTCATAACAAATTCGTTCCACTGTCCGGGCTTAGGGTTTCAATCCACGCACTCCTTGCGGAGTGCGACTCACAACGTCCTTGATTACCTTGTCATCCTTTCCGTTTCAATCCACGCACTCCTTGCGGAGTGCGACTGTGTAATCCGTTGTGTAACGGTCCAATGGCGCGTTTCAATCCACGCACTCCTTGCGGAGTGCGACGGTGGCGGCAAAACTGGCCGATCATGTATGCCATGTTTCAATCCACGCACTCCTTGCGGAGTGCGACAAGATATGCCTCTTGTCCAGCGGCTCCCATGACGGTTTCAATCCACGCACTCCTTACGGAGTGCGACGTCACCCGGCCTGAGGAAACAAAGCATCCGTAGAGTTTCAATCCACGCACTCCTTGCGGAGTGCGACGCTCTACGACCCGATGTTCGGTCCTTAACTCATTGTTTCAATCCACGCACTCCTTGCGGAGTGCGACTGTTGTAAATTCTACCTAAGTTACTGATAGCGAAGTTTCAATCCACGCACTCCTTGCGGAGTGCGACTGAGCGGCAATCTTCGCCCTGGCTTCCATGACCGGTTTCAATCCACGCACTCCTTGCGGAGTGCGACGCCCAGCGGGAACGCTTCATCATTCTGGCTACAGGTTTCAATCCACGCACTCCTTGCGGAGTGCGACGGGGACCGCGCCGGGGTTCAGGTAAAGCAATTCCGTTTCAATCCACGCACTCCTTGCGGAGTGCGACTCTGGTCCCCCTGGGCGATCGTAGCGAGCTGGCGTTTCAATCCACGCACTCCTTGCGGAGTGCGACATTGAGCGGGAAGTTGAGGGAGACGGATATACTCGTTTCAATCCACGCACTCCTTGCGGAGTGCGACCTGATAGCCATAAAATCACGCAAGATTTTAACTGGTTTCAATCCACGCACTCCTTGCGGAGTGCGACAAATTCAACTACAAAGCCTTTCCCTAATCTTTGTGTTTCAATCCACGCACTCCTTGCGGAGTGCGACGTAAGCTAAAAAATCTGCCCGGCTACCGGGGATGGTTTCAATCCACGCACTCCTTGCGGAGTGCGACTAGCAGTTTGTTACTATGCCGTTGTTCCCTACGGGTTTCAATCCACGCACTCCTTGCGGAGTGCGACTGTATGCAAGGTACTTAGTATCAGGAACGAAGGAGTTTCAATCCACGCACTCCTTGCGGAGTGCGACGTGTAGAGCTTTCGCAAGCCTTTCACGGGTAAGGGTTTCAATCCACGCACTCCTTGCGGAGTGCGACAGAATAGGGGGTAATAATAATATCCCCTAATTCCGTTTCAATCCACGCACTCCTTGCGGAGTGCGACCCGCGCATGGCTAAAATTTGCCTTGACCTTTGCAGTTTCAATCCACGCACTCCTTGCGGAGTGCGACAAACAACATACCAAGTCTTTGAAGACCACATTGGTTTCAATCCACGCACTCCTTGCGGAGTGCGACATATAAGTGTTCTCTCACCGTCGATACACTAAGGGTTTCAATCCACGCACTCCTTGCGGAGTGCGACGGACGTGACGGACGCTATCACCTACTCTGTTTACGTTTCAATCCACGCACTCCTTGCGGAGTGCGACCCCTATAGCGGGCCGTATGAGGAATATTACGGTGTTTCAATCCACGCACTCCTTGCGGAGTGCGACTTCCCTGCACCGTACATTTTATTCATCCCTTGCGGTTTCAATCCACGCACTCCTTGCGGAGTGCGACTCATAGCGATACGTAAGCTCATTTAGGGGAGCGGTTTCAATCCACGCACTCCTTGCGGAGTGCGACCTGACCACAGCTTTGTCATTGGTAGCAACTTCATGTTTCAATCCACGCACTCCTTGCGGAGTGCGACTGCGCCTGACCATATACATTGTTATTCAACAGCGCAAACGATACTTTGCGCCAACCTCCCGGAGAAGGCCATCATCACCTAGCCTTCTCTTCTAAATATTCATCTGTCAATCTTCCATTCCCAATGTATTACGCCAATCGCCGATCTCCCGGGAAATTGGTGTGAGCTTGGGGTTGGCGCAAAGGCCGTGCTCAGACAGCTTTTAAATGATCAAAGGGCCGGAAATGTCGAAACTCTTCTCCTTGCCCAATTGCTCTATTTTATGATGCCAATTGGACCCCATGTGATAAATTCTCAGGCTGTCGCTCTCGTTATCGATAATCTTAAGCAGCTTGTTCCTGATGTCAACCAATTGGGCCGGAGCCAGCTCACATTCAAACACGGAATTCTGCACTCTCTGACCGATATTTTCACAGGCGCGGGCAACTTGACGCAACCGCCGCTGTCCGGCCTTGTCATCCGTAGCTACATCATAAGTAATGAGAATATACATGGCTAAGGAGCGTTTTACTTGCCAATAAACGGAGGATAGCAGTCCAGGTCTCCGCGCAAATGACGTGCCAGCAAAAGGGCTTGGATGTGAATCAACAATCCCTGTGTCGTCTTTTCCTGAAGGAAGGGGTGCACCAAAACGGTCTTCTTGCGCTCCTGCCAGGCATTCAATACTTTCTTACGGGAATCTTCCTTCAAAAAGACGGCGCCGGATTCCTCCTTGTCGAAATCATCTGCGGAAATTTGCTTGCGGTTGATTAGCGTAAGAGCCAGGCGATCAGCCAGCGGCGCCCGGAATTCTTCCATCAGGTCCAAGGCCATTCCGGGACGCCCCGGACGGTCGCGATGCAGAAAACCGGCGGCCGCATCAATGCCGGCGCTTTCAAGGGCGGACCTGGCATCATGGCACAACAGACTATATAGAAAAGAGAGAAGAGCGTTAAAACAATCCTTGGGAGGACGCCTGTTGCGGCCTTCAAACACTAACTCCGGCTCTTCCGTCCTCTGGCAATGGGACACGCAGGAAAAATATGTTTCCGCAGCGGAACCTTCAATGCCCCGCAGCATATCGCCGGAACTGCACCCGCGGGCCATGCGGCAAAAAGCAGCCAGACGGTCCACCGCTTCCGACAAATCTTTCCCGTAAGTTCTCTGCGCTCTTAAAAGCAGACTGCGGCAATTGGCAATTTTGGCTCCTATCATTTCCCGGGCAACGCCAACCCACCTTGCCTCATCATCAGCCCAGCGGTATTGCTCCCGGCGCAACAGGATATTTCCCTTCATGAAGCCCTGGACGCCAGCCAGGAATTTACCGTAAGGATTGCAGAAGGAAAGCGTGATGCCGCGCTCCGCACAGGCCCCCATCAAATAAGGGGAAACTCCTATGTCCCATCCCAGTGTCACAATACCCTCCAAATTATGGAGGGGAACCCGCAGCAAACATGTTCCTTCCGAATTGACTTTCACGGTATCGCCATCCTTGGACAGCCAGCATCCCTCCAGCGTCACAAACAAGGTATTTAAATGTTTCTTCATAAATCATCAGCTTCACTTGCACCAAGACTATCTTCAAACACACTATCCACCCGGGCTTTCATGGTCTGCCTGTGTTCTCGGCATACATCCGGCAGGCAGTCATGGACCAGGGAACATGACTTGCAGCCCTTGGAATAACGGGGCAACGGCGTAACGATTCCCGTCAACACCTTTCTGGCATCCTGGATAACCAAGGCTGTCAAGGAACGCAGCTCCTTGTCAAACGGCACCTCAAACCTTCTCTGGGTTTTTCCATAAAACAGAAAACCGGCAGGGACTTCTATGGCAAACATCTCCTCCAGGCATAATGCCTGGGCACACACTTGAACCTCATCCGCACGATGCGGCTTCGGCTTGCCAACCTTATATTCCACAGGCGTCATGGCAACCACTTCCCCTCCCTTTTTGGAATAAACAGCTTCCACGACATCCGCAATACCGTGAATACCCCATTGTCCGGAAGAAACGTGCAGAGAGCGCAGCACTTTTTTCAATCCACGGTTTTCCGTCATCCCGGAATCGGCCCGTTCATGAAACACGTTCCCCTCTGCCGTGAACTGGTTCTCCTCCCATGCACATTCCAGATGAATCAAAGCACACTGTCTGGGACAGTACAGGTAATGCTGCAATGCCGCCAAGGGTACGGAATATGAGAGACGAGTACTCATAAAATAGAAACAGGCATCTGGCGGAAAAGCATCTCATACTTCGGCGCCGGACTCAATGTATAATGTAAAAAATATTTAAATATATATTGATTTTCCCAACATTTTCATACCACAATATGTTATATGAATAATGAGAAATTTCCTATTGCCCACCGTAAATGGCTGGACAATGAAACATCTGTAGACGAGCCTCTTTACACATTTCCAAATGATAAGACAGATATCCCAGGACATCTGAACATGGTACGGTATTATGTGGGTCAATTGACCAAGGAGTTACCCGAGTCCATACGTGAAGCATGGCTCCAATGGACTGAAGCCACCGCACTCTGGCACGATCTGGGAAAGTTTTCCGAGGAATTCCAACGGCATATATGCCTTTCTTCGTCTTCTTCAGAAACTGTGGAACAACATTCTGGCAAAAAAGTAGACCATTCCACTGCCGGAGCAAAACATGCCAGCACTCATTGGGGCACCTCCAAAACACCCTACGGTGATATGCTGGCCTATGTCATTGCAGGCCATCACGCAGGACTTCCCAACGGCGCCGACCTTTTCTTTGAACGATTTTACAAGGACATCCCTGAGTGGGAATCCTATGCTCCTGCTGAAGTATGTTCCTTCATAGAGCCTTCGCCTCCGCTTCTCTGGCACAAAAAATCACAAGCCTCAAAACGCAACCTAGGCTTTGCTGTAGCCATGCAGATACGCATGCTTTTCTCTTTTCTGACCGACAGTGATTTTCTGGGAACCGAACACTTCATGTCCCAAGAGAAACGGAATATGAGGCCATCCTGGCCCGAAGATATCCTGGAACAGATGAGCCACAGGGTTGAAACGCATTTGAGCAACATGGAGAATGCTCCGGATCCTGCTCCTATTCAACATCTGCGGCACAGGATATATCATCAATGTCTTTCCCAGGCACAGGTTCCTCAGGGAATCTACCAACTCAATGTTCCTACGGGCGGGGGAAAACCCTCTCTTCCCTCAGTTTTGCGCTTGCCCATGCCAGACACCGCCACATGAGACGCGTAATCTACGTGATCCCCTTTACGAGCATTATTGACCAGACATCGCGCACCTTTAGAGAGTCATGGCTCCCTTTGGAAGAACAATTCGGAATGGAATGCGTATTGGAACATCATTCCAATCTGGCGCCTGATAAAGACACGGAGAGAGTCAGGCTGATGTCGGAAAACTGGGATGCACCCTTGATTGTTACCACCAGTGTCCAATTTTTCGAATCCCTGTTTTCCAACAGACCGTCCACCTGCAGAAAGTTGCACAGCATCGCCAACTCCGTCATTATTTTTGATGAGGCCCAAAGCCTGCCTTCACATTTGCTGGCCCCGTGCCTGGAAGCCATGAGAACCCTGGAAAAAGATTATGGCTGTACCCTGGTACTTTGCACGGCAACCCAGCCGGCTCTTGAGTGCAAGGAGGAATTCCCGATTGGCTGGCCTGCCGAAGAGCTCACCAGCCTGCTTGGGACCGACTTCGAACGCCAGCTGGAGCTATCCATGCAGCGTGTAACCATCCAGCACCTGGGCGAGATGGATCAGAACACTCTTATGAGTCATTGGAAAACGCTCCCGGACAAATCCGCCTTATTCATTGTCAACACCACCAAGGAAGCCCAATCCCTGTTTGACGCCTTTTCCTCCCAGACATCCACCCATATCCTGCACCTTTCCGCCAGAATGTTCCCCATCCACCGGGAGAGAGTCATTGAAACCGTCAAACAGGAGCTGGAGCAGGAAAAAAAAATATTATTCTTATTGCCACCAGGGTCATTGAAGCGGGTATAGATATTTCCTTCCCCGTAGTTTACAGGGCCTGTGCCGGAATTGATTCCATCGCCCAGGCAGCCGGCCGCTGCAACCGCCATGGCGAGAGGGGCGGAAAAAAGGCTAGTTTTCATTTATGAATCCACGGATTTTCCTATTCCTAGCATCTTGGACGACCTCCGTGCAGCCGCTTCCGCCACCCGGGAGATTCTGGCTCAGGAACCGGATGCAGATCTTCTTTCTCCTGAAATTTCCAATCTGTTTTTCAGGACCTATTACAATAATCGTAAAGATCAGACAAATCTCTGGGACAGCAAGAATATTAAGGATATGACCCAACTCACGCCCGTACCTGAGAAAATGTTCAAGTCTCTTAAATTCAAAGATATTGATAAAAACTTTAAAATGATTCCCGATGCGTCCCGTTCAATAATGATCGCCATAGACCAGGAAGCGTGCCATATCCGGGAACGCCTAGAGATCCTTGATTCCCAAGGGCTTTATCCAGACAAAAACCTGCGGCGTAAAATCCAGCGGTACAGCGTACAGGTATATGATAATGAATGGCCTGTTTTACAAGATCACGGTATGGACTCATACATTGACGGAACCATTCACGTTCTTCAGCCCTCCCGGGAAGTCTACGATGAGCATAAAGGGATTTTATCCTTGCGGCAAAGCGATCCAGCGTATATAGGTTTTATCTGTTAGCCATGACTGAGACTGGAATTTTTCTACATGTTTGGGGAGAATGGGCCTGTTTTACAAGACCGGAATTAAAGGCAGAGAGGTACTCCTATGAAGTCATGACCCCGTCCGCAGCCATAGGAATTTTAAGCGCCATTTATTGGAAACCTGAAATTCGCTGGCACATTGATAAAATTCATGTACTAAAACCAATCAAGCTTGTTTCCATCCGGAGAAACGAAGTTTCGGCCAAAGCAACAGCGCCTAAATCCGACGTTATCAAAAATGGAGGGGAAGCCCGCCTGGGACTTCTGGTTGAGGATACCCGCCAACAACGCTCTTCCACCATCCTGCAGGATGTAGACTACCTCATTGAAGCTCATTTTTCCGTCCTCAAGGCACAGGGAAACATCAATGATCATGCAAAGCATCATGAAATGTTCAAACGCAGGGCCATGAAAGGACAGTCATTCCATCAACCTTATTTTGGAACAAGGGAATTTCCCGTTTCCTTCGAATGGTGGAATCAGAAAACGCCTCCGCCTTCTTCATTGCCTCCGGACCAACAAAACCGGAATCTGGGCATGATGCTGCATGAAATAGAATTCGTGCCTGACAGAAAAGGAAAAATCATCAGCTCCCATGATGGGAAGAAGCTTTCTGCGGTGCCCCATTTCTTTCCGGCTGAACTGAACTCCGGCATCCTTCATGTTCCATCCCTGAACCGTACCAATTCCTGATATGATCATTCCGGCATTAAGCGAGCTTTACGACAGACTATCCCGGGATCCGGACGTCACGGCGAAAGGGGATTTACCTACCATCGGGAAAAAGCCGCCAGAAAAATTTCTTTCCGTATTATTCTGAAACCTGACGGAACCCTTGTAGGTATGGATGACATCCGGGCCATGGACGCCCCGGAGGGGAAAAAGGCGGCAAAACTTCATTCCATTCCTATTTTGGTCCTGGGCTCCAGCAAACCTTCCGGTTCAGGCTTGAACCCCTGTTTTCTATGGGATAACTGCGGATACCTGTTGGGATACAAAGGAGAAACAGAGGAAAAAGAACGGAAGCGCATCCAGGAAGCATTTTCCAGTTTCAGAGACAAGCATCTTTCCGTGGAAAGCTCCGTCAATCATCCTCATTTCTCTGCGGTATGCCGTTTTCTGGAGCAATGGGATCCCGACCAAACACCTTCCCATCTGGCATCTCCCGATTTGTGGATATCCAATGGCATTTTCCGTATCGCGGGAGAAATGAAACATGTTCATGAAATTCAGGAAATTCAGGACTGGTGGTTTCATGAAGGCGCGGAGCAATGGCAGGGCAGCAAAAAGGAAAAAAGAGAAAGGGATTTGTCTTGTTTCCGGAAAGGAAGAACCGCTGGCCCTTTTACATGAACCCGCCATTAAAGGGGTTCTGGGAGCTCAGGTTTCAGGGGCCAAGATAGTATCATTCAACTGCTCCTCTTTCACATCATACGGCAAAGACCAGAGCCTCAACGCCCCCGTAGGTGAAAACACCGCCTTTGCCTATTGCAATGCCCTCAATTACCTGCTCTCCCATTCCCAATACAACACGCGCATAGGAGATGCCAGCTTGGTCTTCTGGGCAGACGCCCCAAGGAAACCATGGATATGGAGGCCTTCCTCTTTGGGGCTGTAACGACAGGCAAACAGTTGCCTTCTGCCATGGATCACGCAACAGTGGATCAAATCTCCAAAATCACGGATTTACTGAAGAACGGGGAACTTTCCAAAGGCAAGCTGGACCATGCAGACGTACCCTTTTTCATCCTGGGAATTTCACCGAATGCCTCCAGCCTTTCAATCCGTTTCTGGTATCAATCGAACTTTGGAGAATTAATGGAAAACATCCAGACCCACTACCAGGATATCTCGCTTGCCCGTCAATGGACGGGAAAAAAACAGTAACTATCCTGATCCGGAATTGCCAAAGCCCTTTGACATTTTAAAAGAAACCGTCCGGGACATGAAAGAGCTTCCTTCCCTGTACAGCGGGGTTTTGATGAAGTCCATTCTATTTCGACTGCCCTACCCGGACATCATTGCCCAGGCCATTATCAGGCGCATCCGAATTGACAAAAAAGTCAACTACATCCGTTGCTCCTTCCTCAAGGGGTGGCTTTACAGAAAAACAAACGATCATGATCTTACCACCATGCAAACGATCAATCCAGACAATCACAACATTGGATATTTGCTGGGCAGGCTCTTCGCCGCCTATGTAAAAACACAGGAAGACGCTCTGGGACAGAATCTCAACCGAACCATCCGTGATTCTTATTTTTCCAGCATGTCAGCACATCCTCTTTCCGTTCTTCCTATCGTCAACAAGCTGTACCAGCATCATCTACGGCTGGTAAAACAGAATCATGGGGAGGGAGCTAAAATTAACAGGGAAAAATTGATTCAGGAAATCAAATCCCATATGCCGGATATTCCTCCGGCACATCTGGGACTGGAACAACAAGCTTACTTCGACCTAGGATTCTACCATCAGATGAACGATTTTTTTACTGTTAAAGACGCTTCTTAAATAATTACAATCCAAACCACTAACAATAAATGAACAAAATTGACTTTCTCATTCTGTTTGACGTAACTGACGCCAACCCGAACGGTGATCCGGATGCGGGAAACCTGCCGCGCATGGATGCGGAATCCGGCCATGGCTTGATTACGGACGTATGCCTGAAACGCAAGGTCCGCAATTTCATTCAATTGACCAAGGACGGCGAACCCGGTTACGAAATTATGTTAAGGAAAAAGCCATCCTGAACAACCAGCAGAACCGGGCCTACCAGGCTTTGGAGATCAACCAGAAGGATGCCAAGCAAGCGGATTATGATAAGGCAAAATCCTGGATGTGCCAGACATTCTTTGATATACGCACCTTTGGTGCCGTAATGACTACGGGCGTCAATTGCGGCCAAGTGCGCGGGCCCATTCAGATATCCTTTGCCCGCTCCATTGATCCCGTTTCCACCTCGGAATTTGCCGTCACCCGGTGTGCCGTGACAACGGAAGCGGAATCCATTAAGCAAAAAGGAGACAACCGTACCATGGGAAGAAAATTCACCCTTCCCTACGCTTTATACAAAACGCAGGGATGTTTAAACCCTTTCCTCGCTAAACAGACCGGATTTTCAGAAAATGACTGGAAGGTTTTTCAGAATGCCTTAGTCCACCTTTTTGATTTTGATGCGTCTGCCGCTCGTCCTTCCGGCTCCATGGCTATTCGTAAAATTGTTCTGTTCAAGCATGACTGCGAGCTGGGGAATGCTCCTGCCCACAAATTATTTGATGCCGTTTCCGTCGTTAAACATGAGAATGTGGAATTTCCTCGGTCTATCCAAGACTATGATATCACCATCCATCACGACTTAATTCCGGCTGGAGTCACCGTTGAAGAAATTGATTGCTGAGAAATCAGCAAGAATTCATTCATCGTTGAATTCAAAAGGCAGCTTCCATTATCCATGGAAGCTGCCTTTTGCTTTACCTCTAAATCTCATTCAACTAAACCACGCTGAGACCGGATATATTTTTCATCTTTAAGTACTACGGACGTTTCTATCTGTCTTTCCGGAACCGTCCAATACTTCTTTAACAGGAATTTCCGTTCTTCAGGCTCCACCAGATGAAACCCGTTTTTCTGGTAACAGTCGATCGCCCAGGTCGCATCCGCCCACGTGCCTATTAAAACAGGTTTCTCCTGTTCTTTCCGTAAATAGTTAAGAAGTTGGACCCCGATTCCACCCCGCCGGGCGGACGTTCTGACATAGGCGTGACGTATAAGCTTAACGTCCTCCCGGTCCTGAATCCCCATGACGCCAAGAAGGCGTCCCTTATCTTCAAAACAATAGAACACCACACCATCCCTGATCTGCTCCTTTAATTCATTCATGGGCATGTAAGGTTCCTTCCATCTGTCGGCAGGAATCCTGTCTTTATAAGCCACGGCTGAATCGTTGATAATTTCATAAATTATTTCCAGTTCCGACTCCAAACACTTTCTAATCATCTCGTCTGACCCTCACTTAATACAAAAAGATACACCGGGAATTTAACATCCCATAATTATGCTCCTATAACAGATTTTTCCAGATTCTAAAAATTTCATTTGTGTCATAGATTACCCCTCTTGAATGTACTAACCCAACTACTATCTTTCTTCATCAACCACCAAAAAAATCTGTTCAATCACCATTCCCTGCCAGCGGTCCTACTGAATGAAATGCCTATTCAGTAGGGCCGATATTTGATGTTCGTAGCTACATTTCCCTTGTAGGTACGGCAGCCGTCCAAGGCGGGGCATTAGCGATATCGCGTTCTAATCTACGCACCCGTGAAGGTGCGACAGGAGCATTCCCCCAGGCGCGGGGATTGTCAGGTTTCAATTCACGCACCCGTGGGGGTGCGACTGGGCATGAGGTGGTGCATTATGACGGCAGCACCGTTTCAATTCACGCACCCGTGAGGGTGCGACCGGGCAATATCAGGAGCGGATCCGGCCACGGGCCTGTTTCAATTCACGCACCCGTGAGGGTGCGACGGGAACGGCGCGCCTGCTGGGGTTTGCCTGACGGGTTTCAATTCACGCACCCGTGAGGGTGCGACTCGGGCAGGCGAGCTGGCAGGCTGTTTGCGCCGCGTTTCAATTCACGCACCCGTGAGGGTGCGACGTAGAGGCCCCGGTAACTTCCTTCCGCCCCTCCAGTTTCAATTCACGCACCCGTGAGGGTGCGACGGCATGATCGCTATCGCATGCAAGCGCCGTCCAGGTTTCAATTCACGCACCCGTGAGGGTGCGACGTTGTGGTAGAGTTGCTTGGTGGATGGAGACATGGTTTCAATTCACGCACCCGTGAGGGTGCGACTATGGGCGTTAGAGGCACCGTTTCCGGTGCTCTGGTTTCAATTCACGCACCCGTGAGGGTGCGACTCAAAAATTCTGGTATATGTTTTACTATCATTGCGTTTCAATTCACGCACCCGTGAGGGTGCGACATGTAGATTGTCTTTTACGTGCGGCAAATCCTGATGTTTCAATTCACGCACCCGTGAGGGTGCGACAATCCACGCCTATGCTAAATTGGCCTTGTTCTCCGTTTCAATTCACGCACCCGTGAGGGTGCGACCTTGCATCTTGCTATCTACCGGGAAAATCTTGAGTTTCAATTCACGCACCCGTGAGGGTGCGACCAGGTTAATAGAGGTAAGGTTACGGGTTTTCCGGGTTTCAATTCACGCACCCGTGAGGGTGCGACGGATGCGAAATGTTAAGAAAGCTTAATAGTTTAGTTTCAATTCACGCACCCGTGAGGGTGCGACTTAAGTTGGCTTGTATTGATAGCGGGCAGGGGTAGTTTCAATTCACGCACCCGTGAGGGTGCGACCCCCTAGTCAAAACATGGGCGCATGAAGTCACGGGTTTCAATTCACGCACCCGTGAGGGTGCGACCCTTGTTAGAAAGGTTTTATATTGCGCTATGAGTGTTTCAATTCACGCACCCGTGAGGGTGCGACGAGGAGACTTTTTTGCAAGGGAGTGACCTTGTTAGTTTCAATTCACGCACCCGTGAGGGTGCGACCTGCCAGGGATAGGGATCCAGGCGGAGGATGTGGCGTTTCAATTCACGCACCCGTGAGGGTGCGACCTGTTGCTTGCATTGAGCTTGTCAAGCCCATTGAAGTTTCAATTCACGCACCCGTGAGGGTGCGACCGGCCCTTGAGCGACTGATTGACTACCGGCACCAGTTTCAATTCACGCACCCGTGAGGGTGCGACCCGCTGACGCCCTCAAAAATCTGGCATGGCATAGTGTTTCAATTCACGCACCCGTGAGGGTGCGACCGTCAAACTGCCGTCGGCTGGTGCACTCGGAGGCGGTTTCAATTCACGCACCCGTGAGGGTGCGACCCTTGTATTTAGGTCATGTGCAAAACTCTTGTCATGTTTCAATTCACGCACCCGTGAGGGTGCGACTATCTACATGTAAGGGTATCGCAGGGTTTATGGTGTTTCAATTCACGCACCCTTGAGGGTGCGACAATAAAAAATATGGATATAGTAAATATTGACAGTGTCAATTCACGCACCCGTGAGGGTGCGACGAGAAGTTGAAACGGTGTATTCCTCTAATTTTGAGTTTCAATTCACGCACCCGTGAGGGTGCGACCTCTTTCACCGTGAACGCATTATAAGCGAAACGGTTTCAATTCACGCACCCGTGAGGGTGCGACACCAACCGCCCCCACGGCCAAGCCAACGCCCGTTGTTTCAATTCACGCACCCGTGAGGGTGCGACGGGCATGAAGTGGCCCCCTGTGCCGAAATAGGGGTTTCAATTCACGCACCCGTGAGGGTGCGACCGTTTGCGTTCCCCAAGTTCCACGGAGGATCAATGTTTCAATTCACGCACCCGTGAGGGTGCGACGTTTCCCGGGTATAATCACCCTACCTACCCTCCAGTTTCAATTCACGCACCCGTGAGGGTGCGACGACCTGGACGTGGCCACCCTGCAAGCTGTCCGGGTTTCAATTCACGCACCCGTGAGGGTGCGACTTCCCACAAGCTGCTGGCGGTGGATGACCTGGCGGTTTCAATTCACGCACCCGTGAGGGTGCGACGCTTCGTCCGCTTCTACCCATTGCGCCCGCTTCGTTTCAATTCACGCACCCGTGAGGGTGCGACGGATAAGGATTGCTACCGTATGACAATTAGTGTACGTTTCAATTCACGCACCCGTGAGGGTGCGACAATTCACGCCTATGCTAAATTGGCCTTGTTCCCGGTTTCAATTCACGCACCCGTGAGGGTGCGACTGACATGGCCTGTTTCACCATATCCCTGCGTAACGTTTCAATTCACGCACCCGTGAGGGTGCGACAATTCACGCCTATGCTAAATTGGCCTTGTTCCCGGTTTCAATTCACGCACCCGTGAGGGTGCGACAGTACAACGGCAAGGTAATGCAGGGGCCTATGGTGTTTCAATTCACGCACCCGTGAGGGTGCGACGAGTTATGGCGTGGACAAAAATCTAAAAATGTGGTTTCAATTCACGCACCCGTGAGGGTGCGACTAATCAGGGCGGTGAAGTCCCTAATTACATGGACGTTTCAATTCACGCACCCGTGAGGGTGCGACCAGTAGCGCAGTACAGTCTGGACGGGGACTATATAGTTTCAATTCACGCACCCGTGAGGGTGCGACAGGGGCCTATGATTAACCCTAAAGGGGACGGCTGGTTTCAATTCACGCACCCGTGAGGGTGCGACGAAAGGCATCAATATCAATGACTTACTGCAATGCGTTTCAATTCACGCACCCGTGAGGGTGCGACAGGACCATTAACTTTGATTCAATGGGAGTCAACGGGTTTCAATTCACGCACCCGTGAGGGTGCGACTTGCAGGGCAAGCTGGAAGACCTTGAAAACTGGCAGTTTCAATTCACGCACCCGTGAGGGTGCGACCTCATTCTTGTCCGGTGTAGTAGGGATATAGTTAGTTTCAATTCACGCACCCGTGAGGGTGCGACGGCGGAAGGGGATATGCATTGAAAGTTAGTGGTACAAACAGCCCTTTGCGCCAACCTCTTTCAAGATGCATATTCCTTACCCCTTATATTTTATTGGAGAGAATGTCAATCTACTGATTTCAAGGACTTACAGAAATCGCCGATCTCCCGGGGAATTTTCTGTGAGCTTGAGGTTGGCGCAAACAGTTTATCAGTTCAGCAATTCATTTTGGAATTGCTGATTCCCATCTGGTTCACCAACCTGTTTTTAATGCTAGATGGTCAGCGGCCTATCGTCCAGCAACTTTTTTCTCTGCCATTCCAAAAACAAAAGGCCGCTCCATATTAATGGAGTGGCCTTGAAGTGTTTTCCGGCATCGGCGGCTGTCAAAGGCGCCGTTAACGCACACGGGCAATGAGCCAGTGCAGCAGGTCCTTGATGGCGACGCGTTCCTGTTCCATGGAGTCGCGGTGGCGAATAGTTACCGTGTCCTTGAGGGAGGCATCGTTTTCCCCAAGGGTTTCAAAGTCCACCGTGATGCAGAAGGGTGTACCCACTTCATCCTGGCGGCGGTAGCGGCGGCCAACGGCTCCCGTTTCATCGTAGAAAACGGGCATCCACGGCTGGAGCGTTTTTTCAATTTCCCGGGCGATGCGCACCTGTTCCTCGTTTTTCTTGAGCAGCGGGAAAATAGCGGCCTTGATGGGAGCCATCCGGGGCACAAAGCGGAGCACGGTACGGACGTCTTTCTTGCCTTTGTCATCCACCAGTTCTTCTTCATCATAAGCTTCACAGATGATGGCCAGAATGGTGCGGTCACACCCGGCGGAGGGTTCCACCACATGGGGAATGAATTTTTCCCGCGTTTCTTCGTCAAAGTATTCCAACGGGCGTCCGGAACCTTTCTGGTGGCAGCTCAAGTCATAGTCCGTGCGGTAGGCAATGCCTTCCAGTTCCTGGATCCCAAACGGGAATTCGTATTCCAGGTCATAGGTTTTCTTTGGAGTAGAAGGCTCGTTCGCCGTCCGGAACGTCCAGAATATGGATGTGTTCGCGCGGCACGCCCACTTCGTCATAGAAGCAGAGGCGGTGTTCCAGCCATTCATCCACCAGGCGCAGACCGTCTTCCGGCCGGCAGAAGTATTCGATTTCCATTTGTTCGAATTCGCGGGAACGGAAGGTGAAGTTGCGCGGGTTGATTTCGTTGCGGAAGGATTTGCCGATCTGGGCGATCCCGAAGGGGAGCTTCACGCGGGAGCTGTCCAGGATGTTCTTGTATTGGCAGAAGATGGACTGGGCCGTTTCCGGGCGCAGCCAGCCAGTGGCATTGGGATCGTTTTCATCGGAGGTAGCTCCGATGGTCGTCTTGAACATGAGGTTGAATTCACGGGCTTCCGTCAGCAGGGAACCATTGGCGGGGTTGTACATGGTGGAGTCCGTTATGGCCTCCATGCGCTCGCCTTTCAGTTCCATTTCCTTGTGGGAGACGTCCTTGCCTGCCAGCTGGGCATAGTACTGGGCCGCGGTCTTGCGGGCCTTGTCCGCCTGTTTTTCAGAGTCCACCAGCACGGAGTATTCCTTTTCCATGCTCCAGGAGCCGTCCTTTAGCGGCTCCGGTGTAGAAAAAATCCCATGCCGCTCTGGGCCGGCACCTGGTCGGCGCGCAGGCGTTCCTTGGTCAGCAGACAGTCGCACATCGGGTCGGAGAATCCGCCCACATGGCCGGATGCGACCAGTACGGAGTTATGCGTCAGGATGGAACCGTCCATGCCGACCACATCGTCGCGCTCCTGCACGTTTTGCGCCACCAGTATTCCTTGAGGTTGCGCTTGAGTTCCACCCCCATGGGACCGTAGTCCCAGCAACCATTCAGTCCGCCATATATTTCAGCTGCCTGGAAGATGAAACCCCGCCTTTGCAGAGGCTCACGATTTTCTCCATTCGGGCGGGATCTGTATTGGTTCTGTCTGCCATGATAATATCTATAATTGGGTTGGCTATGCGGGTTGTATTGATGACCGCAATCAGCGGCCAGTGAAAGCAAAAAGCGTGTCTTCTCAAGAATTCCAGGGGAGAGGCACATCCTTGAGCAGCTGGGAGTCATATCCGGCTTCCACCAGCGTGCGGAAGGCTTCCATCGCCTCCGGAGTCACAGGTTGTTCCGTGGAAAAACCGCGCCTGGGGTATTCCAGTATCCGCTGGAAGTCCCCCACCATGGCGGAGACAACCAGCTCCCGCGGCAGTTCCGGGGTCAAGTATTCCCGGAAAGTGACGGGAGGGGAGCTGACCGCCACCTGCGCTTCCGGCCACTGGGCCTGGAGCGTAGCCAGCGTACGCCGCTCCATGTACGGTTTTTGCAGGGCAATGAGGCTGACAGGGTCCGGGATGCCGGCCTTTTTCAGGATTGTACGGGAAAAGCGGACGTTTTCCCCGGTGTTGGTAGATTTATTTTCAATGAGGATACGGTCTTCCGGCACTCCCTTTTTCATGGCCGCCTCAGCAAAGAGTTCCGCTTCCGGCACGGCCCATTCCCCTGTAAAACGCCCCATCCCGCCGGAAAAGAGCAAGAGGGGAGCCAGCTTCCGAGCATAGAGTTCCGCCGCATATTCCGCCACCCGCACGTCATTGCTGCCAAGGATGAAGATGAGGTCCGCCGGGCGCAGCTCCTGCTTCACATGATGGTATTCCCACAAAATTTCTATCGATTCTTCCGGAGTCATCGGCCCTATGTACCCAAGAAGTTCCTTTCTGTAAACGCCGGATTCACCACAGTCCGTATTTGCCCCATTCCAGCGCGGCCCATCCCAGCAGCGCATTCGCCACCGCATGCATGCCGATGACGGCGCACAGGTTTTTCTGCCACACGGCAAGCAGGTACGCCAAGGAACCGTAAATGAAGGCGCCGCAGTAGTCCACAGGCTGGTGCACGGCCATGAAACAGAGAGTGGTCACCCAGTACGCTTTCCAGCTATGCGTGCCGAAGGGGATTTTCCAGGGATGGTCCAGGTTCACCATCAGGCGCATCAGATAACCGCGCCAGAAGAGTTCCTCCACCAGCGCCACCACCACCACGGCACGGAAGAAGCGCAGGACCAGCGCCGCCAGCCAGCTCCAGGAATCCGGGGCAAAGACGACGCCGGGATCAAAGCCTTCCGGGCGCATGTCAATTCCCAGCAGGTACCGGTACCATGGCCAGGAGGGGTGGCCAAACCATGCATCCGGACTGCCCGGCAGACGGTCCGCCGCCATCGTAGGGGCCAGCCAGCACAGGATGCCCAGCACGCCGAAGAGGATTCCCCATGCGGCGGGTTTCCATTTCCAGTCCCAGTCAATGGCTTTTCTCCACCACAGGACCAAGACAAAGCAGACGATGGCCTGCACAGGGTACAGCCATTGCTCCGGCGCCCTTCTCCACCAGGCGGCGGCGGGGTGGTTCCATTCCAGGAACGGCCCGCCAAGCTGCCACAGCAGGGTAAAGCCCATGAACACCGCAAACGGCGCTACGTACGCCCTTGTTTTCAGGGCCTCCGGGACGGAGTTCATGGACGCGGAGGGGGTCAGGAAAGAGTTTTCACGAAACGCTCCATGCGGTTGCAGGCTTCCTTGATCTGGTCAAAGGCAGTCGCATAGCAGCAGCGCAGGAAGCCTTCCCCGCTTGCACCAAAAGCGGTACCGGGCACGGCGGCCACCTGCTCTTCCATCAGCAGGCGCGTAGCGAATTCCTTGCTGGTGAGTCCGAATTTGGAGACGTCCGGGAAGACATAGAATGCGCCGCCGGGCAAATGGCAGTCCAAGCCTATTTCGTTGAAGCGCTTCACCAGGAAGTCGCGCCGCTGGCGGTAGCTTTCCCTCATTTTCATCATGGCGGAGGTTCCGTTTTGCAATGCTTCAATGGCCGCTTCCTGGGAGGTGATAGGAGCGCAGAGCATGGAGTACTGGTGAATTTTCATCATGGCGGAGATGAGCGGCTCCGGTCCGCAGGCATAGCCCAGGCGGAAGCCCGTCATGGCAAACGCCTTGGAAAAGCCGTGCAGCAGCAGGGTGCGTTCCCTCATCCCAGGCAGCGAGGCTATCGAAACGTGCGGCTTGCCGTCGTAGCGCAGTTCGCTGTAGATTTCATCCGTCAGCACGACGAGCTCGTGCTTGATGCAGATGCGGGCGATTTCCTGAAGGGTTTCCACAGGAGCCACGGCCCCGGTCGGATTGGTGGGGAAATTGAGCATCAGCACCTTGGTCCGCGGTGTAATGGCGGCTTCCAGCACCGCCGGGTTAAGGGCGAAAAGGTCCTGCTTGCTTGTGGGCACGGCAGTAGCCACGCCATAGGCCATGTTCACGCTGGGAGCATAGGAGACATAGCAGGGTTCATGGTAAAGAACTTCGTCCCCGGGTTCAGAATGGCACGGAGCGCCAGGTCAATGGCTTCGCTCACGCCCACGGTCACCAGCACTTCATGCAGGGGATCGTATTTCACATGGAAGAAGCCGTCCACGTATTTGACGATGGAACGGCGCAGGGATTCCAGTCCATAGTTGGAGGTATAGGAGGTGTGCCCCTTTTCCAGGGAGTAAATGGCCGCTTCCCGGATGTTCCAGGGGGTAACGAAGTCCGGTTCCCCTACGCCCAGGGAGATGATGTCCGTCCGTCCCGTGACCAGGTCAAAGAATTCCCGGATGCCGGAACGGGGGATGGAGCTTACCTGCTCCGCAATTTTGTTCTGCCAGTTCATGATGATTTCTTTCGTGTCGGCAGGGGCTTACGGAGCAACAGCCAGGCGTTCATTCTGCGCGGGGGCCTCGAACACACAGCCGTTTTTCTTGTAGGTTTTCAGATGGAAGTGCGTGGAAGTGGACAGCACCCCTTCCAGCGTGGACAGTTTTTCCGCCACAAACCGGGCAATGTCACGCATGCTCTTTCCTTCCACCAGCACCAGCAGGTCAAAGCCGCCGCTCGCCAGATAGCAGGAGGAGACTTCGTCAAAACGGGAGATGCGCATCGCCAGGCGGTCAAAGCCGCCATCGCGTTCGGGCGTCATTTTTACTTCAATGAAGGCCGCTACCCTGCTGTCGTGTTCGTATTCCTCATTTACCACCGCCTGGTAGCCCAGAATCACGCCTTCCTTTTCCCACTGCTCCCGCTGGGCTCGAACGGCTTCTTCAGTCATGTCAAGACGTTCGGCCAATTCGCCATCGCTCAAGCGGGCTTGAGTCGCCAGTAACTGTAGAAGTGATGCAGTGGACATAAAATTTCAGGCATAAAAGACCCTTTTATAGCGGACGTGTCAAGAACACATGTTACGCAAGGCTGACATCCGTTCTTTCCAACATAATAAAATACGTTCTTTTTCTTCAAAAAACAGCCGCCGTTCCGAGAATATAATGCTATTGCCTTCAATAAGATAACCATTATTTCAAACATCCGTTGGAATTATTTTCAGAGAATAGTTGCTCTAATCCGCCTTTTTGTGCCATAGTAAAGTGCATAGACCTGTAGCGTCCCTTTACAAGGAACGCTTGTTTCCAATTTTTATATGACAGTCTGATATTATGAGCATGGCACTTAACCCGGATAGGGCTACCCTGAACTTTCTCAATGCCTTTCCGGAAGAAATCCGTCTGCGCGGCGAGAAGCTCCAGAAAGACGGAGCGGTTACGCAAATCTTTGGCAATCATTTGTATATTCAGGGCCGTGTGGAAGATGCGCACGGCGTACACCGCGTGAACCTCCGCCTCCAGGGCAACAGGTGGTTCGGGGCATGCTCCACGGAAGACGAGGATCTGGCCGGAGCGGCCATGTACGCCGCCATGCTGGAACGCATGTACCGTGGCCAGGATCTTCCGGAGTCCCCGAACGAACTTAACGACGTTCCCCTGCTGGATATTCTGGAAGAGAAGCTGGGCCGCGAACTGGACGACAAGGAAGCGGATTACGTCAGCAAGCTTGAGAAGCGCTACCGCCGTTTCGCCATTGAGCAGGAAATCCATGACCATGACATGGTGCGCCTGAATCCCCGCTGGGAAATCGTCAGCTATGACCCGCTGGAACTGTGGCCCGTGCCTCCCACGAACATCCTTGAATTCTGGAATTACATCGCCTACGCCTTCAACAAGAGGCGCCTGCCCTACCCGGAATTCATGGAATCCATCACGGACCTGGAAAAAGTTCAGCGCAAGATTCACGAATGGGAGCGTTCCCGTGAAGTAGGCACTTGGTATGACCGCATCCAGTCCGTGAATGAACGGCCCCCGCAGCCGCCCCGCGGAGAGCTGTTCATGAGGCTCGTTTCCACCATCAACGAGGGCCATTTCGAATACCGACATTCCCTGAAGCAAGACTGGATTCCCGTCCGGGAAAAGCAGGATTTGGAACATCTGGAAAACCTGCATGAACGCGCTGCCGTGCGCATGGATGCCCAGACGGAAATCCTCCTTGTGTCCCTGTCCGATTACGCCCGTGCGGAAGACGCCCTGACGCTGGACCTGGACCAGGAAGCCGCGTGCGCCCTGATGAACAAGCTTTTCCACCAGCCCGCCCTGAAAGGCTACCTGGTGAACCTGGATGAAAATTATTTCAAGGTGGTGGACGAACCGCTCAAGTGGATTTGCCAGGACGACCCCATTGAGCCGGACTGCTACGCCCTCCAGCTCGCCACGTCCACCGGCATCAACGTCTCCCACTCCGTCCGCCAGCTTCCCGGCCAGCAGGAGCTGTACCAGTCTGACGAAACCGTGTTTCCGGGCCCCCCCCGCTGGCTGGAGAGCACGGAAGTGGAACCCCGCTATTCCATTCCCAAGCAGGTCATCGACAGCCTTGAAGGGGTGGAGTTCCTCCGTAAGATCGGCGCTTCCCTGCCCCCCAGCATGGAGGACCGCGTGGTGGACATCGACCTGCGCGGCACCTTTGACATGAAGATCGTCCGCGGCCTCACCTCCGCGGAAACGGAACACGTGCTTTGTGAAGTAAGCGCCAGGGACGCTTCCGGCTACCGCACGGAAAAACTCGGCAAGGACGGCTGGGACGTCGCTCACCAGGAGCCCATGAAAAACAAGGCCCTGCTGCGCTTCATCCGGGAGCACCTCTATCCCATTCCCGGCCTGCTGGAAGAAATGGGCTTCTCCTATGATCCCCAGGTAGGCGCCTTCAAGGCCCGCGTTACCCGGCAGTTCCCTGAAAAATTTGCGGAGTGGGCCAAGCAGCTCCCGGAAGAGCTGACCGTCAACATGGATGACAAGCTCAAGACGCTGCTGGCGGACCCGGTGGCCGCCGCCGTGCGGTTTGAAGTAGTTAACCAGGAGATTGACTGGTTTGACCTCCGCATCGTCATTGACGTGGAAGGCGTCCAGCTTTCCAAGGAACAAATCCGCGCCCTGGTCGCCGCCAGAGGCGGCTACGTCCGCATGGACGACGGAGGCTGGATGCGCCTGGAAATCAAGCTGGACAACGACCAGCGCGACGCCGTCACCCGCCTGGGCCTGGACCCCTTCGACCTTTCCGGGGAAACCCACCGCATGCACGCCATGCAGCTTGCGGACCCGAAGGCCGCGGAAGTGTTCGACCCGAAGGCCTGGAAACGCATCAAGGACCGCACCGCGGAAATCAAGATCGATGTCAAGCCGGACGTTCCCTCCCAGCTCCAGGCCACCCTGCGCCCGTACCAGGTGGACGGCTTCCACTTCCTGGCCTATCTGGCCACGAACGGCTTCGGCGGCATTCTGGCGGACGACATGGGTTTGGGCAAAACCATCCAATCCATCACTTACGTGCTCTGGCTGCGTGAGGAATTCGCGCGCAAAAACAAATCCAAGAAGAAAATCGCCGTTCCTCCGGTACTCATCGTCTGCCCCAAGTCCGTGCTGGATGTCTGGGCCGGGGAAACGGAGAAATTCGCTCCCGGCGTGCGCGTACTCGTCATCCGCAGCAAGGATCAGGCCAATCTGGACGACATCCGGAAGAATTACGATATGGTCGTGGTCAACTACGCCCAGCTCCGCGTCTGCGGAGAAACCCTCAACCAGATCAAGTGGCTCACGGTCATCCTGGACGAAGGCCAGCAGATCAAGAACCCGGACTCCAAGGCGGCCAAGGCCGCCCGTGAAATCGTCTCCTACAACCGCCTGGTCCTTTCCGGCACGCCCATTGAAAACCGCCTGCTGGACATGTGGTCCCTCATGGCCTTCTCCATGCCCGGCGTTCTCGGTTCCCGTTCCTACTTCAAGAAGCGCTTTGACAAGCGCAAGGACCCGCAGAGCCAGAACCGCCTGGCCGCGCGCCTGAAACCCTTCCTGCTGCGCCGCACCAAATCACAGGTGGCGAAGGACCTGCCCCCCAGGACGGAAGAAGAAGTGTACGCCAAGATGGAAGGCATCCAGAGCCAGCTGTACAAGGCGGAACTCCGCCGCATCCAGCAGGCCCTGCTCGGCCTGGATTCAGACGAATCCGTCAAGAAAAACAGCTTCGCCATCCTGCAGGGCCTCATGCGCCTGCGCCAGATCTGCTGCCACCCCGGCCTGGTGGACCCCAAGTACGCCAAGGAAGACAGCGCCAAGATGACCGCCCTCTTCTACCTGCTGGACCAGCTCCGGGAGGAAGGGGCACAAGGTGCTTCTCCCAGTTCGTCTCCATGCTGGAAATTATCAAGAACCGGCTGGAAGCGGAAAACAGGCCGCTTAACTACCTTACCGGCCAGACCAAGGACCGCCGCGGGGAAATTGAAAAATTCCAGACTACCAAGGACCCGTCCGTCTTCCTGCTTTCCCTGAAAGCCGGGGGCGCCGGCCTCAACCTTACTTCCGCCTCCTACGTGGTCCTGTATGATCCGTGGTGGAACCCGGCTGTGGAAAGCCAGGCCATTGACCGTACGCACCGCATCGGCCAGAAGAACAAGGTGATCGCCTACCGCCTGCTGACGAAGGACTCCGTGGAAGAAAAAATCCGCATCCTCCAGCATCAGAAGAACCAGCTCGTCGCCAACGTGCTGGGTGACGAGGGCTTCACCTCCAGCCTGGGCATTGACGACCTGAACTTCATCCTCAACCACGGGGATGACGAAGAAGGCTAAGCCGATGGCGGTGAGTAGAGAGTAGTGAGTAGAGATTAATTATTTCAACTTCCGGACATTGGTCCGCTCATTCTTTCCCTACTCTCTGATCTCTCATCATTAATCGCTATAAAAAAGCCCCTGCAATTTCATGCAGGGCTTTTTTATTTCACCATTTAAGGCTGACAGGGTCCGTATGATAAAGAATCCCGGCCTCGTCACGCACAAGAAGAGTTAACTGGATGCGCGCAGGAAGGCGCAGCATCTGGAGGCCGTTGAACGCAAATATCTGCCCCTGGCACAACAGGGGGCGGGAACCGAACAGTTCATCCCCTTCAATCACCTGCGTGCCGTCTTCATGGGAACGGACGGTCCACTTTTTACCGATGATGCGCACGGCGCCTTCCCCCGTATTGCGGATGCTCACATTGTAGGGCACGGGAATGCGCCCGTCGTCACGGACCAGCCGCTCCAGCTTTTCATCCCGTGAATACAGGCTGCGCGGCGTGAGCCGCACTTCCAGGCTGGTCAGGAGGGGGAGAACCATACGGGAACCGGAGAGGAATTATGATTCCACGGGAGCTAGGGCCGCCTTCATCAGCTCCAGCGTCGTCTTGCGGATGGCTTCCACGCCCGCCTTGGTGGGCTTGGCGTCCGGAGCCAGCGTCATCTGCTCCTGCAAGGTCGTCAGAAGGTTCATGATTTTTGCAATGTCCCGGCGTTCCTTCATTTCCGGCTCCACCCCGTCCAGGATGTAATGGAAGTATTCCGGCACGTCCGGCTGGAAGATGACCTTCGCCTTGTCCTCCGCAAACTTGTTATCCAGCGCCGCGGTAGCGGCATCCAGGGCGCGTATCCATCCTCCCAGGCCAATCAGGTTCGCCATGTCGGAATCCCGCAGGGAGGCAAGCTCCTGTTCCACGTCGGACTGAATCAGGGCCAGATTATTCTTGAAACTGCTCAAATCCCCGTCTTCCGCATTTTTCAGCAGGCTGGCGGCATGGCGGTTCACCCGTTCCCCGGCTCCGATGGCCTTCGCATAGCTGGAGAGGTCCAGCGCAATGGGCTTCACTTCGTTCATCTTGCCGCACTGCACGATCACAAAGCCGTCCGCCATCATGCCGCCAAGCTGGAGAGCCAGGGAGCAGCGGTCCATGGGGGGGCGTTCGGGACGCGCGCGCAGCGCCACGTTCTCCGGAATTTCCGGCAGCTCTTCCAGGTCTTCAAAAAATCTTGCGGATGGACGGCGCGGTAAATTCGTTGATGCCCAGCTCCTCATTCATGTGGGAGTCGTCCAGCAGGCGTTCCGGAATGGCCGGCTGACCCTGCCTGTCCTGCTTGCCGGGCGGCGTCTGCACATCCAGTACGGCTTCCTCCTTCTCCGGGGCATTTTCCTTCGGGGCGGCAAACGCCATTCCCCCCGTGACGGATACAGCCGCTGCCAGCACATACAATCTCTTCATAACAACACTCAAAAAGGTTAAGCAAAACGGAATATGTCTTGACTCTCGCCCTATGGTGTCTTATACGGGCGTCACGTCAAGGAAATCCCCCGCGCCTGACGCAAAAAGATACCAAACACCCTTTGCAAGCCCCGCATGTCTTTAAATTACAATTTTATCTGGCTCCTGTGCTATCTTCTGGTTCTCGTCGGCCTGGCCGGATACGGCTTTCACCGCCTGAGCATCGTTTACCTGTACTGGAAGAACCGCAACAACAAGCCCCAGCCCAAGTCCCGCTTCCAGGAACTGCCCGTCGTTACGGTCCAGCTCCCCATGTTCAATGAGAGTTCGTCGTGGACCGCCTTCTGGAATCCGTAGCCGCTCTGGATTATCCTCAGGACAAGCTGGAAATCCAGATTCTGGACGATTCCACAGACGACACCACGGAACAGTGCTACCGCAAGGTGGAGGAACTGAAGGCCCGCGGCTTTGACGCCGTCTGCATCCACCGCACGGACCGCACGGGCTTCAAGGCCGGCGCGCTGGAAGCGGCCACCAAGGTGGCCAAGGGCGAATTCCCTGCTGATTCTGGACGCCGACTTCGTTCCGGAACCGGACCTTCTGCAAAAAACCATCCATTTCTTCACGGATGAAGGCGTGGGCCTCGTCCAGACCCGCTGGGGCCATATCAACCGGGAATACAACCTTCTCACCCGCGTGCAGGGCATGTACCTGGACGGCCACTTCGCCATGGAGCAGACGGCGCGCAACCGTTCCGGGCGTTTCTTCACCTTCAACGGCACCGCCGGCATGTGGCGCAAGTGCGTGATCGGGGATGCGGGCGGCTGGTCCCATGACACCCTGACGGAAGACATGGACCTTTCCCTACCGCGTCCAGCTCAAGGGCTGGCGCTTCATTTACCTGAACGATGTCGTCACCCCGGCGGAACTCCCCGTGGACATGGACGGGTTCAAGTCCCAGCAGCACCGCTGGACCAAGGGCTCCATCCAGGTCTGCCAGAAAATCCTGCTGGACATCTGGCGCTCCAAGGCTCCCCTCAAGGCCAAGGTGGAGGCCACCACGCACCTTACCTGCAATTATTCCTACCTGCTCCTGGCCCTGCTCTGCTTCCTGGTGTACCCCATCTGCACCCAGCGCATTCCGGAAAATGAAACGGTCTTCATGTGGTTCGTGAACGTGGCCCTGTTCTTCATGACCAGCGTGGCCGTCTGCATCTTCTACATGAGCGCCCAGATCGTGGTGCGCCCCAAATCCTGGTGGAAGGAGCTGCCCTACCTGCCGCTTCTCCTCACGCTGAGCGTGGGCATGGCGGTCAACAACGCCAAGGCCGTTCTGGAAGCCATCTTCGGCCATCAGTCCGCCTTCGTCCGCACGCCCAAGTACGGGGTGGACCAGAAGGAAAACAGGCAGCATGTCTCCCAGCTCAAGCGCAACGGATACAGGGCCATCAAGTCCGTCGTCATCCCCGTCCTGGAAATCGCCTGCGGCACCTTCTTCCTGAACCTGATCATCATCATGATCCGCCAGGGCCATTACCTTTCCCCCATCCTGATGATTCCCTTCCTGGGATTCTACTACACGGGGTTCTGCTCCCTGGGCCGCATGATCTCCAACCTGCTGCCCGCCAAGCAAACTGCCAAAGCCAAGAACTGACACCTTTCCCATGCCTGCGCCTCTCGCAAGCAGTACGCCTGATTCAACTCGCCGGCGCCGCCTTCGCGGTGTTCGGCGCCTTGGTATCCTGCTCCCGTCCGGACTACCAGCCCACCGCCATCGTCAAGGATGGCGCCGTCGTTAGCGTCAGGGACCAGAAAATGGCCGTCATGCGGAACGGACACGTCGTAAAAACCTACCCCATCAGCACTTCCAAATTCGGTCTGGGCGACAGGAAGGGGAGCTGCCGCACTCCGCTGGGCGCCCACCGCATCGCCTCCAAGATCGGCACCGGACAGCCCAAGGGCATGGTGTTTAAAAGCCGCAAGCCCACCGGGGAATGCGTGGCCCCCAATTCTCCGGGCCGCGACCCCATCGTCACCCGCATCATGTGGCTGGAAGGGCTGGAAGGCCGCAACCGGAACGCCCATTCCCGCCTGATTTACATCCACGGAACGGCGGAAGAACGCACCATCGGCACGCCCGCTTCCTACGGCTGCGTGCGGATGAAAAGCAATGACGTGTACGAAGCCTTCAACCTGCTCCGGACCGGGGATCCCGTCGTGATCGAACGCTGCTCCATAGACGCTTCCCTGAAAGCTCTGGCCCAGGCGGAAAAAACGCAGGATTCCTCCCTGCTGGTCATGGCTTCCGCACCGTCTCTCATGGAGAATGCCAACACGGCTTCCATCATTTCCCACCGCCGCCGGGCATCCCGTCCTCCCGCCGTAGCCCTTTCCCGCAAGCAGACCGCGGCCGCCGGGAAGAAAGCCTCTCCCCACAAGCGGACGGCAGTCCGCAAGACAGTGAAGAGCTCCAAAGCCTCCGCCCGTTCCGCCAGGGGGGACCCGTTACACCCTCGGCTGAACCGACCTTCCCCGCCATTTTTCCGGCATTCCCGTTCCTCCGCCTCCTGACATGGCTGTTTGAACGCATGGTTGCCTGCGTCCGTCACATTTGTTAACGTAGACTTATGGCCATGATGGAACATGAAGATATCAGCAATGAAAACCTGGCGGGCCACCTTCTGGTTTCCGCCCCCTATCTGGACGGCGGCGGCTTTTACCACTCCGTGATTTTTCTGAGCCGGGTGGAGGAGGAATTCGTCATAGGCCACATCCTGAACCATCCGGCCGGCATGAACGTGGGAGAAGTGGCGCGCCATACGGACATTCCGGAATCCCCTTTACCCCGTTCCCATCTTCAAGGGAGGGGCCCCGTGGAGCGCAACCAGCTCATTTTCGCCGCCTTCGTCCGTACGGGAGGACAAATTGCGCGTCCAGTTCCATCTACAGAAACAGGCCCCTTTGAGGATCCCCACGCCATCCTGCGCGCCTACGTGGGCCAGCGCCTGGACGCCCTCCCAGCTGCGCCGGGAGCTGAACGACCGCGCCAGGTACGTCTCCCCCACCGTGCCGGACATCTGCCTGGAGCCGGACTCCTCCAAGGTATGGGCCATGCGGCGCCTCTCCCCTGCACCACATCATGAGCCACGCGCCCGCACAGCCTTCCCTGAATTGAATCATCCATCATGAGCATCCAACAGAATCTGGAACACATTCTTTCTCCGCATCCGCTCCGCGGAACTCCGTGCCAGGCGTCCGGCGGGGTCCGCCCGCCTCGTCGCCGTCAGCAAAACCTTTCCTGCGGATGACGTGAAGGCGTGCTACGATGCGGGCCAGCGCATTTTCGGAGAAAACAGGGTTCAGGAGGCCCTGGGAAAAATCCCCGCACTTCCTCCGGATACGGAATGGCACCTCATCGGCCCCTGCAGCGCAACAAGGTGCGCAAGGCCCTGGAACATTTCACGCTGATCCACGCTGTGGACTCCCTGCGCCTGGCGCAGTTCATGGACGCCGTAGCGCAGGAGACGGGCAAACGCCCCCGCATCCTGCTGGAAGTGAACCGGGGATGAAGACAGCAAAGTCGGCTTTTCCCCTCTGGAACGGGAATGGCCGGAGCTGGCCGCGCGCTGGTCCACCTTTTGAAATAGCCGGCCTCATGTGCATCCCTCCCCGGTGGAAAATCCGGACGAAGCGCGCCCTTATTTCCGCCGCCTCCGAGCTTTTAAGGGGGGAGCCCTTGGGGACAAAACGGCTGAGGGGGCGCCAGTCCGCGTGGGCACTTTTTCGGCGGCCGCTCCTATGCTCCGGCCCCGTGATTTTAGTTGGAATTTTGACTCCCAGGAAAACGTGGAGGAAGCCCTGGCGGAATGCTGCTCTCCGCAGAACGTCACCGTGATCGGCATGACGGGTTCCGGCAAGTCTTCCACGCTGGATGCCCTGGCCGGAGAACGGTTCTGTTCCCGCGTTTCCAGTGAAGCCACACTGGTCCGCTGGCAGTACAGGCCCCACCCCGCGCCCCACACCCATGAATGGGTGCTGGACCTTTTTTACCCGTCGGACGCCCTGCTGAACCTTGAGTTCTGGGACACCATCGGCCTGGAACAAGAGGACGCCCCCCGGAAGCTGAAGCACATCGTCCCCAAATCGGACACCATTCTTGTGGTCATTTCCGCCAGGGACGGCAACCAGCTCCCTTTTTATGGGACTACCTCCGGACGCTGGAGGAACGGCTCCATTCCCGCATGGTGCTCGTCATCACCCACGCGGAGCTGCTATCCTTTGACCAGCTCCAGTCCCTGAAAGAGGAATTGCGCTCCACCTCCCGCGAACGCCTGGGCGTGCAGCTTGCCCTGTACCCCGTCACGACCGCCGGGGAGCAGGCTGGGGAAGGCGTGGAAGCGCTGAGAACATGCGTGCAGGAGGTGCTGAAACGCAGCCCGCTGACGGACAAGCGCGTGGAACGCCTGCTGCTGGCTACGGACCGCCTGCTGGAAGAACAGGGAAAGGTGCTCAATGAACTGCACCGCCTTTCCAAGATGGATTCCGGCTTCCTGACTTCCATTGACCGGGAGATAGACCGCATCCAGCTCCAGATGGAGGATGAAATGCCCGCACGGCTCAAGGCATACGCCCAGTACGTGCAGGACTGCGTGCCGCGGCTGGGGAAAAATCGGCCCGGCAGATGGGGCGCTTCCTTTCCATCCGGCGCACGATGATCCTGCACAAGCTTCCTCCCGTCATTGACGAATGGTTTTATGAGCTGGTCAAGTCCGGCATTGAGGAACGGCACGCGTATTACAACAAGGAATTCCTGAACATCTGCCAGACGCACTGGAACCATGTGCGCCCCCGCGTGAAGGAACAGTGGGACTGCGACATAGGCGATTTTCCCGCCGCGCGGCTCCAGGCGGACCTGGAGGTGTACAAGGAGCGCCTGGGCCGTTCCATTTACATGCCCCTGAAGGATTTCGGCATCAAGCCGTGCCTCAGCAAGCTGTTTCTGGACCAGGAGGACGTGATGAGAACGGAAATCAAGCTGATGCTCATCCTGGTGATTCTGGGAGCCCTGCTGGGGTGCTTCGGAGAACATGCGGCGGGGTTTGCCTGCGTAGCCGCGGCCCCTGGCCGTCTGGGTGGGCGGCAACCTGGGGCTGGCCTGGATGCAGTTCCGCCGTAGAATGCGGCCTGCGGACGCCCCTGTATGAAGCCATGGTCAGCGGCCTTTCCGATTACCGCAAACTGTACGCGGACATCCGCGGCCAGGTGGCCGGCGGCGTGGAACATCTCCAGCCCCTGCTGAATGCCCGCTACGACCTGTTCTATAAACTGACCGTGCAGAAACACCGGTTCCGCATCTAGCCCCTTTCCTTTTCGTCCGGAGACGCGGCTTCCTGTTCCCTGCCGCAGAAACGCACCCGCTTTCCATCAAGCATCACTCCGCGTCCGGCGTAATCACCATGTCCACATGCCTGTCATGGGCTTCCATGGGCAGGTCGTCCAGAAGCTGGCAGGGGAAGCAGACTCCCGCCAGGGAAACTCCCGCAGCCGGACCGGCCAGCAGGGTATCATAAAATCCGCCGCCGTACCCCAGCCGCTTGCCGTCCCGCGTAAACGCGGCTCCCGGCAGAACAATCAAATCCATTTCTCCCGCATGCAGTTCCGGGCAACCCGGGCCGGGTTCGCGAATGTCCCAGCAGCCCGTCACAAACTCCCCGTGGTGGCATACGCGGTGGAAGCTCAGCGTCCTTCCCTCATGCACCAGCGGGAAGTACCATTCCCGGTCCGGCAGCATGTCCAGCAGGGGCAGCAAATCCACTTCCCCCGGCCTGGCGGCAAAAACAGCCACGCGCCGGAAATTCTTTTCCCGTACCAGCGCCGCCACATGGCGGCAGATGGAACGGGACATGGCTTCCCGGGAGGCGGCGTCCAATCCGCCTATCCTTTCACGTATCATGCGGCGCACTTCCCGCTTGGAAGCCGCCGGACCGCTCACGGTTCCGGATTGGGGTGCTTTTCCTTCCATTCCAACAGGCTCTTTAAAAATACGCTTTCCAATGAGTTGCGCGGGTGTCCGGCTTCCAGCCATGCGGCGCGGCCGTCTTCCCGCACCAGCTCCTTCAACTGTTCCAGCAGCTCCGGGGAGGCGTGCTCCAGCAGGATTTCCTGCTTGTCGGAATCCCGTGTCAGCTCGTTCACGGAACCCTCCGCAATGAGCAGCCCTTTAAAGATGACGCCCACCCGGTCGCAAACCTCCTGAACCTGTTCCAGCAGGTGGGAGCACAGGAAAACGGTTAGGCCGCGCGCCTTCAGGTTCTCAATAATGTTCCGGATGTCGCGGGAACCGAGGGGGTCTACGCCGGCGGTCGGTTCGTCCAGCACCAGCAGGCGGGGGGACTGAACCAAGGCCTGCGCCATGCCGACGCGCTGGAGCATTCCCTTGGAATAACCGCCCAGCCGCCTGTCCGCCGCGTCGGCCAGCCCCACCAGGTCCAGCAGTTCACGGACTTTCTCTTTCAGGGATTTGCCGCTCAGGCCGCACAGCTTGCCGTAAAAGGAGACGGTTTCCGCCCCCGTCAGGGAATTTGTAGAAGTAGGGGTTTTCCGGCAGGAAGCCCACCTCCTCCCTTGCTGTCCGGGGACAGGCTGGATTTGCCGAAGATGGCGCATGAACCCTCCGTGGGCCTCACCAGCCCCAGCAGGGCCTTCATCAGGGTGGACTTGCCGGAGCCGTTCGGGCCAATGAGGCCGTATACCTCTCCCTGCCGGATGCTCATGTCTATCCCCCGCACGGCATGCACCACGGGCTTGCCAAGACCTGTCTTGAAGGTCTTGTGCAGGTTGACGATTTCAGCGGCGGCAGGCTGGTCCATAAGAACTCGGTCAATGCTTGATCTGCCCCAGGCGGCGCAGAAGAATCTGGCTCATGTCGATTCCCTTGGAGAACAGGTCCACCGGGAAGTTTTCATTGGGGGAGTGGATGCGCGCATCCGGCAGGCACATGCCCAGCATCAGGGCGTCCGCTCCCAGCACGCGCTTCATTTCCTCAATGATCGGGATGCTGCCGCCCTCCCTCACCAGCACGGGCTTGCGGCCAAAGGCCTCTTCCAGCCCGAACTCGGAATTCGGGTCGCACACGTAGGCGTTTCCGCCGTGGCCCCGCTTGAATTCCACCGTGACGCCCCTGGGGGCATGGCTCTTCACATGTTCTTCCAGCAGCGTTTCAATCTTTTCCGGCTGCTGGCCGGGAACCAGGCGGCAGGAAATCTTGGCAAAGGCATGGCTGGGAATGATCGTCTTGCTTCCCTCTCCCTGGTAGCCGCCTCCGATGCCGTTGATTTCCAGCGTAGGACGGGCGAAAATGCATTCCGCCCCGGTGAAGCCCGATTCCGTCACCACGGTTTCCACGCCCGTCAGCTTCGCCAGCTCTTCATTGCTCATGCCGGGCACGGTGGCCCACATGCTGCGCTCCCACGTGGCGATGGGTTCCACGCCATCGTAAAAACCTCTCACGGCCACGCGGCCGTCCCTCGTCATGGAAGGAAGTGATTATTTCCGCCAGGGCCGCAATGGGGTTGGCTACCGCGCCGCCGAACACGCCGGAATGAAGGTCCGCGGAAGGGCCCTTCACGATAATTTCCGCCCCGGCCAGGCCGCGCAGGCCATAGGAAAACGTCGGTGTGTCCGGAGCGGCCATCCCGGTATCGGAAACCACAATCACGTCGCAGGCCAGTTCGTCCCTGTGGTCCTTGATGAATTGGGAAAGACTTCCGCTGCCCACTTCCTCCTCCCCTTCCAGCAGGAAGATCACGTTCACCGGAAGGTGGCCGCCGTTCTGGCGGAGCAATTCCTCCACGCCCAGAATATGGGCGAACAACTGCCCCTTTGTTATCCGTGGCGCCGCGGGCGTAAATCTTCCGTCCCGCACTTCCGGTTCAAACGGGTCGGACTCCCACAGCTCAACCGGGTCCACGGGCTGCACGTCATAATGGCCGTAAATCAGCACGGTTGGCTTGCCTTCCTCCCGCGGGCTGCGGGCCATCACAATGGGATGGAGGCGCGTCTTGTGGGCCGCGGCTTCCAGCCCCATGCCGGACAGCTTGTCCACCAGCCAGTCCGCGCAGTCGCTCACGTCCTGGGCGTGTTCCTTCTGGGCGGAAATGCTGGGGAATCTCAACAAGGTTGCCAATTGATCCAGTCTGTTCATGGCGCCATCAGACCACGCCTGAGGCTTCAAATCAACCGGTAAAGTGTGGCATTCCGCGCCGGAACGGGCCTTTTTTCAAAAAAATGAGGCTTGCCCGCGGGTCCGGGAACAATATTTGATTGCCCTCGCGCGAGATTTGTTCCTTTATATAGGATTATGTTCAGCAAATCCAAAGTGAAGAAAGTGGATTTCGTCACCCTGTCCAAATTTTTACGGCAAATACAAGGAAGCCCTCCAACTGGAGCTCATCAACAGCCCCGCCGGCCTCAGCCGCCACATTTGCGAACCCGCCCTCAACCGCCCCGGGCTGGCGATCGCCGGCTTTTACTCCTACTTTGCCAACAAGCGCATCCAGGTCTTCGGCTCCCGCGGAGCTGGCCTACCTTCAAAAACTGCCGGAGGGCATGCGCAAATCCCGCATCCAGCGCATGTTCCGGTGCGAGGTGCCGGGCATCGTCTTCTCCCGTGACCAGGACCCGCCCCAGGAAATCGTGGAGCTGGCGGACGAGGCCGGCGTCTGCGTCTTCCGCACGAGCCTGGTGACCATGAAATTCGTCAACTCCGCCACCATCATTCTGGAAAACGAATTCGCGGAAAGCCTCACCCTGCACGGCTGCATGGTGGACGTGCGCGGCGTGGGCGTCCTCATCCGCGGCAAGAGCGGCGTGGGCAAGAGTGAAACGGCCCTGGGCCTGATTGAACGCGGGGCGGCCCTGGTGGCGGACGACATGGTGTACGTGCGCAACGTGGGCGGAGAACTGGTGGCCAGCGCGCCGGAGATGAGCCGCGGCTTCATGGAAGTGCGCGGGCTGGGCATCGTCAACATCACCACCCTCTTCGGCCTCAAATCCATCCGCCACAACAAGCGGCTGGACCTCATCGTCACCCTCATTCCCGCCAAGGACCAGGAAGCGCTGGACAGGCTGGGGCTGGAAAGGGAGGGCCTGGACGTTCTCGGGGAAAAAGTGCTCCATGTGCAGCTCTCCGTAGCCCCCGGCAGGGACATCGCCCGCCTGGTGGAAGTGGCCGCCATGGACTACCATCTCAAGGACATGGGCATCGACATGGCCGGGGAGTTCAACCGCCGCCTCATGTCAAACTTCCAGCCGCCTGAAAACCAGGACTGACAAAAAAACTCTTGGAAAAAAACTTCAATTAGTGTACTTACCGTTCTAGCAACCGTTATCACCCCTTACTTCAAATTCCATGGTTACCAAGGAACTCACCATCATCAACAAACTCGGCATTCACGCGCGTCCGGCTGCTCAATTCGTCAAACTGGCCAGTAAATTTGACGCAGACATTGTCGTGGAGAAGGATGGCGAGGAAGTTGATGGAAAGAGTATTCTGGGCTTGATGATGCTGGCGGTAGGCCACGGCTCCAAGATCACCATCACGGCGGAAGGAAAGGATGAGCAGGAAGCGTTGAACGCGCTGGAAGACCTGATTTCCCGCAAGTTTGAAGAAGATTGAACACCCGGCTCACGGCCATATGAGACCGGGCCATCAAGCCCGCAGATGATTCAGGAACCCATTTCCACGGAAGAAACCTGGCTTCAGGGCATTCCCGTTTCCCCGGCATCGCCCTGGGCAAGATCAAAATTCAGATCAGCGGTTCCAAGGAACCCGTGGCGTATGAAATTTCCCCGGAGGAGGTGGATGCCGAATTGGTGCGCTTCCACCAGGCGCTGCAAACCACCGCGGATCAGATCCGGACGCTGCGTGAGCGCATGATCCAGATATCCGGGGAAAAGGACGCCTCCATCTTTGACGCCCACATCCTTCTTCTTCAGGACAAGGTCATCCTCCAGCAGGTTCAGACGGAGCTGCTCAAGCGCCTCCAGAACGTGGAGCACATCTTTTATGTGGTCATGCAGAACTACATGGAAGTCCTGCGCCGCGTGGACGACCCCTCTGCGCGCCAAGACCGCGGACATGGAGGACGTCATGCAGCGGGTCATCAACAACCTCCGCAGCACGGAACCCCGGAAGACACGGAGGAAGCCCAGGTGCTGGAAGCCTATGAGGAAGACACGGCGGCCATGGACGCCAGCCCACGGTTTGCCACGGAAATAGGTTTCCCACACCGCCATCCTCGCCCGCTCCATGGGCATTCCCGCCGTCGTTGGACTGGACCAGGCCCTCCGCGGGTGGAAAGCCACGCCCCGCCATCCTGGACGGCTACAAGGGGATCGCCAGCCTGGTGGATTACAACCGCCTCCAGGTGGAAAAAGGAAAAGGCCTTACAAGGCGCTGGAAGCGCTGCGGGACCTGCCTACCATCACCAGGGACGGCCGCAACATCCGCCTTTCCGTCAACGTGAATTCCCCCATGAATACTCCGGCATCAAGGAGGTGGGGGCGGAAGGCGTGGGACTCTTCCGCACGGAATTCTTCCTGCTGGGCAATCCAGCCGGCATGCCGGACGAGGAGGAACAGACACGCTACTACAAAAAGCTGGCGGAAGGCTGCGCGCCCCGGCGTCATCTTCCGCACGCTGGACTCCGGCGGCGACAAGCTGCCGTGCGAACGGCTCTGTACGCCGGAACCTAATCCCTTCCTGGGCTGGCGCGGCATCCGCGTCTCCCTCAGCCGTCCGGAGCTCTTCAAGCAGCAGCTCCGCGCCATTCTCCGCGCCTGCGCGGACACGCCCGGCTGCGGCATCATGTTCCCGATGATCTCCGGCTATACGGAGGTGGTCACCGCCAAGCACATCCTTCAGGAATGCCGGGAGGAACTGGAAAAGAAAAACGTTCCCTACGCGCGGGACCTGAAGGTGGGCATCATGATTGAAGTGCCCAGCGCCGCCATCATGACGGACGTGCTCGCCCGGGAGGTGGATTTCTTCTCCGTAGGCACGAACGACCTCACGCAGTACACCATCGCCGTGGACAGGGTCAACAACCGCGTCGCCAACATGTTCCGCCCCCACGCACCCCGCCGTGGTGCGCATCATCGGCATGACGATCACCGCCGGAGAACGGGAAAACGTCCCCACGGCCATCTGCGGGGAAATGGCGGGGGACATCACCCTGCTTCCCCTGCTGATCGGGCTGGGCGCCACCTCCATGTCCGGGGGCGTGCATCTGGTCCCCATCATCCGGTACGCCATCCGCAACCTGGACTACGGCCAGTGCCGGGACATGGCGCAGAAGGCGCTTCAGGCGCCCAACAGCAGGACCATCGTGGACCTGAGCACGGCTCTGGCACGGAAATCCTATCCGGCCCTGTTTGAATAAGGCCTTCCCTTCCGGCGCATGCCGTACCGGAAAAACGGCTCTTATCCCCGGCAAACTGCCGCGGGAACACGAATCCTTGACAGAATAGCCCGTTTCATGCGTTATATGAGTACTGGTCTTTTTATCATGAAAACTTTCCGCATTGCATTTTCTCTCATCCCGTTCCTGCTGGGAAGCGCCCTGTCCGCTTCCGCAGCACCCCTCAAACGCGCCCCGCGCGGAAGCCCAGAAGCGCCCCAACATCATCCTTTTCCTGGTGGACGACATGGGCTGGCAGGATATATCCCTGCCCTTCTGGAGGGAAGCGGACGGCACGCCCAAGCCCACCTTCCTGAACAAGCGCTACCGCACGCCCAACATGGAGGCCCTGGGCAAGCAGGGCATGGTCTTCACGAACGCCTATGCGCAGCCCATCTGTTCCCCCAGCCGGTGCAGCCTCATCTCCGGCATGAACTCCGCCCGGCACCGCGTCACCAACTGGACGCTCCTGCGGGACCAGACCACGGATGCCGGCCACAAGGCGCTCAAAGCTCCTGCGGACTGGAGCATCAACGGCGTGCAGCCGCTGGGCACCAAATCTTCCGGCACCACCCTTCTTCCCCTGACGGAAGAGAAAATCCAGTACAAGATGGAAAAGCCCTTTACCCCGGTGCTGGGGCTGCCCGCCCTGCTCAAAAACAGGGCTATACCACCATCCACTGCGGGAAGGCCCACTTTGGCTCCAAAAAATACCCCGGGGCCAATCCCAAACTCTTCGGCTTTGACTACAACATCGCCGGCACGGAAATCGGCGGCCCGGCGGACTACCGGGGCTCCCAGAAATACGGCACGGGTAACTTCCACGTCCGCGGCCTGGATGAGAATAACTATTATGAAAACGACGTCTTCCTGACAGAGGCCCTGACGCAGGAGGTGCTGAAACGCCTGGACGCCATCAGGAACAACCCCAAGGAGGCGGACAAGCCCTTCTACCTGTACATGTCCCATTACGCCATCCACGCCCCCTTCGACATGCGCGGCTATGACAAGCGGTTTGCGGAAGACTACTCCAACCCCAACGACGGCCACAACTGGTCCGATAACGAAAAACGCTACTCCGCCCTGATCCAGGGGATGGACAAGAGCCTGGGCGACATCCGGCAGTACCTGGAAAAGAACAATCTGGATAAAAACACCGTCATCATCTTCATGGCGGACAACGGCGGCCTCGCCATCAGCGGGCGCATGGGCAACAAGGAATCCAACTACCCGCTGAGCTTCGGCAAGGGCTCCAACCGGGAAGGCGGCATCCGGGAGCCGATGATCGTTTACTGGCCCGGAGTCACCAAGCCGGAAAGCGTCTGCACCACTCCGTCATCATTGAAGACTTCTTCCCGACCATTCTGGAAATGGCGGGAGCCAAAAAATCCAGGCTCCGCAGGTCGTGGATGGCAAAGCTTCGTCACCCCTGCTGAAGGGCGGCAAAATGAACCCCAACCGCCCCCTGCTCTTCCATACGCCCAACGTCTGGGGGGAGGGGAACGGCAACAACTCGCTTTATTCCCCAGCACGGCCATGCGCCAGGGGGACTGGAAGCTGATTTACTGGCACCCCACCCAGAAGTTCGAACTCTTCAACATCAAGGAAGACATCAGCGAGGAGCACAACCTGGCGGAACGGCATCCGACCGCGTGAAAGCCATGGCAAAAACCATGACCGCCCTGCTCAAGGACCGCAAGGCCCAGATGCCCACCTACAAGAAAGACAACCCCTGCCGGAGCCCGGGAAGGCTCCCCGTGCCGTGGCCGGACCAGGCGGCGGCCAGGCTGTAAAGGCATCTCCACCCCCTCCCCGGAAAGCCGCATTATTCCCTTTTCTTTTTTAAGGAAACAGGGGTATGGTGCGGCTTTCCTGTTTTTATTCCCTTTCTCCATTCTCTTTACAATATCATGAAAAACCTTCTTTCCATCGAACAGCTTACCGGAGACGAAATCAAGGACCTGCTCGCGCTGGGCCACAAGCTCAAGGCGGAACGCGGCCATCACGAACGCCTGCCCCTGAAAGGCCAGACCTGGGCGCTTATTTTCTCCAAATCCTCCACCCGCACCCGCGTTTCCTTTGAAGTGGGCATCAGCGAACTGGGCGGACGCCCCATGTTCCTTTCCGTCCATGACATCCAGCTCGGGCGCGGAGAACCCATCAAGGACACGGCCCGCGTGCTGGGCCGCATGATCCACGGGGCCGCCATCCGGACTTACGGCCAGCAGGAAGTGGAGGAATTCGCCGGCTTCCCGGCATTCCCACCATCAATGCCCTGACGGACGAGGAACACCCCTGCCAGATCCTGGCGGACCTGCTGACCATCGAGGAAATCTACGGCCCCGGCTCCTGGAAGGACATGAAGATCGCCTTCGTGGGGGATGGGGACAACAACATGTCCCGCTTCCTGGATGGACCCCTGTGGAAGCCTTCTACCCCTACCAGGTGAACGGATCATCAGCCTGGGCAAGAAGCTTCCAAAGCTGGACGAAGCCCACAAGACGGAGGACTCCCTCATCAAGGGCTGCCAGTCCCGCGTGTGGCTGTACACGGAGCCGGACAAGGGCGTGCTGAAGCTCTACGCGGACAGCGACTCCCTCATCACCAAGGGCCTCATTGCCGTCTTCATCCGGCTGCTCTCCGGCCTCCCCCCGGAAGAAATCCTGAAAGCGGACATGTCCAAGCTGGACAGGACCGGCCTGAAGGACCATCTGGCGCCCACCAGGGCGAACGCCCTCAACTCCATGGCCGCCCAGATCAAGCAGGCCGCCATGAACATGGTGGAACACCATTGATTTTTCCGGTACGATGACCCACGGCCTTCTCCCGCATCTCTTCCTTCTCTCCGCAGCCTGCTGCGCGTGCCTCTCATGCAGCAGCTCTTCCAGGGACATCACTATCCGCAGCGTCCCTTCCGGGGCCAGCCTGCGCGTGAACGGAGACTATGCGGGGCAGGCACCCGTCACGCTCTCCTGAACAGGCACAAGCCCGTGCACGTGGCGGCGGACAAGCCCGGCTTCCTTTCCACGGAAAAAACCTTTATCCGGAGATGACCACGCAGGGGGCCATCCTGTGGGGCCGCAACAACGAAAAGTCAAAAGACTTCAAGACGGACACCCTGACCATTCGCCTGAAAAAGGCGGACTCCGGAGCGCCGCCCCTGGGGAACTGCCCGCACAGTGGTAACGGCCTCCCGGCCATGCCTCTCCCCGGGCACGGCTCCATTCCTTCCCTGACGCGCGCGGCACGTGCCGCGCGCCCCCTTTGGGTCCTCTCCGCGTCCGGCCTTGATACGCCGGTTTTTCGCGGTAATGGCTATCCTTCCTCCTGCCCCAGGTGCCGGGCCATGACGGCGGAACCCACCCTTTTCAGGGGCAGCAGGTACAGGGAAAGATTCCCGTCTTCATCCGTAAAATGCGGCATGGAATCGTCCTGCCTTCCAAAGCCGCCGAAGCGGGCGCCGTCCGTATCCAGCACGACCCTCCATTCCCCCTTCTGGGGAGCGGGCAGCACGTAATCCATGATCGCCCTGTCTCCGGACCAGTTGAACACAAACAGCAGGCCGCCGCGGTGGAACGCCATGACCTGGTTGTTTTCGTCAATATTCAGCGGGAACGGCGGCGGATTGTTCAGCAGCCGTGCGTCCAGGGCCAGGCGGACCATGGCCTGGTCAAAGGCATTCAGGAACTTGAACCTGAGGGACGGATTATCCACCAGGGACCACTGGCGGCGGCAGTGCTCGTAAGACCAGCCGTTGCCTTCACGCGGAAAATCAATCCATTCCGGATGCCCGAACTCGTTGCCCATGAAATTCAGCCAGCCTTCCCCCCCGGTAGCCAGCGTCACCAGGCGGATCATCTTGTGCAGCGCCATGCCGCGGTCAACAACAAGGCTCTGCTGGTCCACGGCCATCTTCCAGTACATCTCCGCATCCATCAGGCGGAACGCCAGGGTCTTGTCCCCCACCAGGGCCTGGTCATGGCTCTCGCAGTAAGCCACGTGCGGCTCGCCGTAACGCCTGTTGGTCAGCGTATGCCACATGTCGCCCATGCTCCATTCCTCGTCCTTCTTCTCCTTGAGCAGCTTGATCCAGTAATCGGGAATGCCCATGGCCAGCCGATGGGAAAAGCCCAGGCCCCCTTCATCCACCGGGCGGCACAGCCCCGGCATGCCGGACATGTCCTCCGCAATCGCGACGGCGCCCGGTCTTACCCGCTGGATCAGCGTGGAGGCCAGCTGCAAATAAGCCACGGCGTCCAGGTCCACGGACGGCCCGAAGTACGCGCCCAAATCCCCGAACGGCTCGTGGCCCCGGTGGAAATACAGCATGGACGTCACGCCGTCAAAGCGGAACCCGTCAAAGCGGAACTCCTCCAGCCACCAGCGGACATTGGACAGCAGGAACTCAATCACCTCGTCCCGCCCATAGTCAAAGCAGCAGGAATCCCAGTCCGGATGATGGCCGCGCTCCCCGGGCAGGAAATACATGCCTCCGGAACCGTCAAAATTATTCAGACCTTCCGCCTCATTCTTCACGGCATGGGAATGCACCACGTCCAGCAGCACGGCGATGTTCAGGCCGTGCGCCTGGTCAATCAGGTACTTCAGATCCTCCGGCGTGCCGAAACGGGAGGAAGGAGCGAAAAAAGGAGGAAACGTGATAGCCGAAGGAGCCATAATAGGGATGCTCCTGGACGGCCATCAACTGGACGGTATTGTAGCCCAGTTTGGAAATGCGGGGGAGCACTTCATCTGCAAACTCTCGGTATGTATGCACGCGCTGCTCTTCCCCCCCATGCCCACATGCGCCTCGTAAACGAACGGCACCTCTATCCGGGCAGGGTCAAAGCCGTTGTTCCTCCATTCATAGGGGTGCTCCGGCATCCATATCTCCCCGGCAAAATCATAAGTGGCGGGGTCCTGCACGGCCCTGGTGATCCACGCGGGAATACGGTCCTTCCCCGTGCCGTCCGCGCCGATCACGTGCACCTTCACCTTCTGCCCGTGGGCCAGCGCGTCAGGCGGCAGCGTTATCTCCCACACGCCGCGCTCATTCCGCACCAGCGGGTGGCTCTCCCGGTCCCAGCCGTTGAAATCCCCCGCCAGGAACAGTCCGCGGGCGGCGGGCGCCCATTCCCGGTACGTCCACGCCCCCGTCTCCGGATCACGGTTAAAGCCGTAATAGCGGTACCCCTGCGCATACCCCTCCAGAGAGCCGGAACGCTGGCTGATCCTTTTCATTTTCAGGTCAAACAAACGCTGGCGGTCGCGTATCTGGCGGGAATACGGCTGGAGCCAGCCGTCCGCCATCACCAAACCGGGAATCGGGGGTCTTCTCATTATCCGATGATACTCCGCCCCAATCAGCAGGGTCAAGGAGAAAGACGTTCTTCCGGCCCTCCCCGCGCATGTCCTGCGCCCGCAGCGTCAGGAACACCTCCTTTCCGGAGAATACGCCGCGGCGGAACGCCGGAACCACGCACCTCCTCCCATGCGCCCCTAGTCACATTCCGGCAAACGCCCGGTATCCCGCATGTACAGCATCCTGAGCAGCACTTCCTTGGAAATCCGGTTCAGGTCAAAATGCACAGGCGGAGAATCAGGAAGGACACCCCAGTCTCCATATTGCCCGTATAAAACCATTTCAGGCACCCGGGGCCCGGGAAAAGTCTTTCCTTCAAACAGGACGCTGGACAGGGGAAACATCCATTCATGACGGAAGGAATGGCGGCACGGTCCGGCAAAGGGAATTTCAAAACCCAGACAGACGTTTCCATCCTCCACAGGCTCCTTCCCTTCCATCACCAACTCATCCCTGATCTTCATTTTATCCTCATAAGAACACAGCGTTTGGTAACGGCGCGACGTGTTAGCTTCATAATCAATCAGCTTAGAAGCCTTGTAATTACGCAGCATCCATTCCCGCTCCTCCGGATCATCCGGAGACCAGGAGCCAGGAGCAACATCGTACGGGAAAATGTCCACATTGCACAAGGTGCCCGGCAGCCCAATCTGGATAAACGGCTCCAGGCTGACGGAAAAGCCGCGGGAACCAAACAACTCGGCAGCGCCCGCCCTCAGTCGTTCATAGTCGCTTCGCAGCATGGAAATATCCAGATCATCATCCCAGGGAATAAACCCCTTATGCCTGACCGCCCCCAGAAGGGTCCCGAAATCCAGCCAGTACTGGTAGCCGTTTTCTTCAAGAATACTGCCCACCTCCTTCAAAAAAAAAATGCCATGGCCTGCTGCACAACCCTCAGCACGCCGGACGCCGCCGGAACTTCCTCCGCCCGGACGGTGGACTTCACCAGCTTTCTCATCTGTGCATGCTCATTTTCCTTCCCCACCCTGAACCGGGCGCAGGGAATGCCGAACAACCTGATGGTACGCTTCTTTCTATCCGTGATTGAAGAAAGCACCGTCAGGCCGCAGCAGCGTACTTCCGTCACCCACAGATGTTTATTTTTCATTAGCTTTCCGGTTCTTCCGGCAGTGATGAACGAAGGCAATCTCATGGTGGGCAAATCTAGGCAGTGAATACGGGAAAATATCAATCTTTCCGTAAGCGAACAACGGGGGGTCCTGAAACGGACCTTATCCACCGGATACCATAAGTCAATGAAAAACAATGCGGCTTTTTAATGAAAAACAACCATTTCCGTATATTAAAACCATTTTCTCCAAGATGCAGCTTTTGAAAAAAACCCTCAATTCTCTTTTCCCCAACTTCCATAGCATGCGGATTGATCATCCGTTAAACGGATCGCCATCTCCATTTGAAGTTAAATCAATGAAAAGCGGGAAAATAGGGAAGGAAAATGAATTACGTACTTTTCCTTTTTTTCACCAATGTACTTTCCATTAACATGTTTTTGCAGAAATTTTTACTTTGACGGCGGATGATCAATCCGTTAAACATTGTTCTTGGTTCTTTTTAAGTTCTGAAGACAAATTAGAGTATTTATGCAGGCGATCATTTTAGCGGCCGGAATGGGAAAAAGACTGGGGCATCTCACCCAGGACAACACCAAATGCATGATTCAAGTGAACGGGGTAACGCTGATTGAGCGAATGCTGAGGCAACTGGACAACCTTTCCCCTTCCCTGGAGAAAATCGTCGTCGTCACGGGATACAAGGGAGCGGTGCGGGAATACCCGTCCGGCATGAGGGTCAACAGCCTGCTGGCCGCAAAATACTTCGGCGTCAGCCAGGAATACATCTGCATCGGCAATGGCGCGGCGGAACTCATCAAGGCGCTCATGTCCCGCATGGAAGGGAAAATGGGCGTCGTCTACCCCACCTTTGAGGAATATCCCAACCGGGCGGCCCCGGATATGGTGGTGCCCTTCCATCCCGCTTCCTGGGAATTTCAGCTACACGGCGGACGACCTGATGGAATTCTTCTCCGGCAAGGACATCAGCACCCTGCTCCTTGTCAATCCGGGCAATCCTTCCGGCTTCTTCCTCCCGAAGGCCGACGTGCTGCGCCTCTGCCTGTGGACGAAGGAGCGCGGCATTCGCCTGATCGTGGATGAATCCTTTGTGGATTTCTCTGAAGGCATGCCGGACAACACGTTGCTCCGGGACACCCTCCTTGAGGAGTACCCCCATTTGGCGGTGGTTAAAAGCATTTCAAAGTCCTACGGCGTTCCAGGCCTCCGCCTGGGGTTCTGGCCTCTGCAGACAAAAAGCTGATTGCATGGATAAAAAGGACGTTTCCATCTGGAACATTAATTCCATTGCCGAATTTTTACATGCAGATCTTCGGGAAATATGAACAATCCTACGTGCGCGCATGCCGCCGGTTCATGGAGGAAAGAGACCGCTTCATGCAGGAACTCTCCCGCGTTCCCTTCCTGAACGTCCTCCCCTCCCAGGCCAACTACTTCATGTGCGAGGTAATGCCGCCCATGAAAGCCCGTACCCTCACGGGCCTCCTGTTGAAAAACCACTCCATCCTGATCAAGGATTGTAGCCGGAAAAAGGGCTTTGAGGGTAGGGGAATTCATCCGCATCGCCGTCAGGAACAAGGCAGATAACGACGCCCTGGTCCGCGCCATGCACGAGATATGTTCAATGCGTTCAAACTAGTCATTAACACCCTTTTTTTCCCAAACGCCGCTTTTACCTTACTCCTCCTACTATGCTGACAATTCCTCACGAAATTATTTCCTCCCTCAATATTTCTCCTCGGCAGGCACTCCAATGGGTAAAAGAGTCCTTCCGTATCAAGGATGAAGAATCTGTCTTCCTTCCCCATAAAATAAGCATCGCCTTTGAAGAAGGAAAAATTCATGAATACGATGCCCTGCATCGTCCCCGGCCTGAACGCCATGGGGGTAAAATTGTAACACGTTATCCGGAACGTACCAAAACCATTAATGGGGAAATACTCCTTTATGATTATCATTCGCCAGACAGGATTTCCAGACAATTTCCCTGATGGGGTTGGGAAATACGGCCCGCGCCACCATGGCATGTATTCTGGCATTATATCCTGAGAAAAACTTTACGGTGCGTCTTCTTTCCTACAAAACGCATGTTTCCCCATTCATTGAAGAATTCAATGCCATAGCAACGTCCGTTTTGAAGAAGTGGAAAACATCAATAGTCTCATTGATGGAACAGACGCCGTTATTTCCTGCATTACTAATGCGGAGGGCCTCCTTGCCGAAAATAGCTGTTTCAAACCAGGCATTACTGTTATCCCCGTACATACAAAGGGGTTCCAGAATTGTGATTTGTTTTTCGACAAGGTATTTGCCGATGATCGTGACCATGTTAAAAATTTCCGGCACTTTGAGTCCGCCTGATCAATATTGAGGAGCAGAAGGAAAAATCCCCCTCCTTTCACTTCCGGCAAACGGCATGCCTGCCCTGATCAGCTGATTTCATCAACATATTCCCCTCGCCTGAAGCGGGAGGTAACGTCAGCCATGAAGATGGAATCCCCACGGGTCAAAAGACGGTTGTCATGAAGACAGCCGTGAATCAGGCGCAAAAAACGCGGCCAGCTCATAGCGAAGGCCGTCGCCCTCAAACCTGATAAAATATTTTCCTGTTCTGCCGGGAGTCTTCAAAACGCACCTCAAACATCTCCGTCTTCCACCACGGGGGGGCACGTAAATATAGCCGCGCGTTCCGTGACGCACAGCCCCCTCCCGCTTGGTCGATGGCGACCGTAGCGGAGGCGCCGCCGCATTGGGATAAAGGAAAATCCGCCCGCGTAAAAGGTCCACGCCCGTTTCCGGCTTCCCCACTAAGTCGTGAAGCGGATGCGGCGGCTTTCCGTCCCCAGCAGCGGATGACGAAAAAAAAATAGCCCCAGCTCCGTCCACGCCCCCCGGCCCCCATATGGGATCGAACTCCCTGCTTGAATCATCCTCAATCAATTTGGTGAACGCATCCACCGCCTTGATGGAACTCCGCTTTCCGCCACGCCTATCAACTGGAACAGCTTTTCTTCCAGTAAAACGCATCCCTCTCCGCGGCCAGGAACAGCTCTTTCCACCTCTTCCCGGAAAGGCGGGCTTTTCGCACAGCACATGCTTTCCTTTCAGGAGGGCTCTTTGACCAGTTCATAATGCAGATGATGCGGAACGGCCACGTAAACGGCATGGACCTTGTCCAGGAACCGTTCATACTCCGTGTAATATTCCAGCAGTTCATACGATTCCGCAAACCGGCGCACCTTCTCCTCGTCGCGTCCGTAAACGGCCGTTATTTCAATGCCGCTGACGTACTTGGACTCCTGGAGAAAACGGCCCGCTATGCGCCCGTGGCCGGCAATTCCCATGTGGACAATGAAATTCCGGGCGGAACGGAGGTCGGTTGAAGAAACGCCCTTCGTGCGCTCCAGGTAAACCACCTCGCAATGTTCCGCGCAGATAATCGAACTTGCCCGTCCAGTCGGAACCGATCACGAAAATATCCGCCCCATACTTTTGGATGTCGTGCAGCTTCTGCCCTTCCAGCTCCTCCGTGATAATAAGGTCCGCCAATCCGGTCTTCCGGACATTTTCCACGCGTTCCTCCAGGCTTTCCAGCACATTCAGCTTGCCCCGGCTCTGGTCGTAGCCGTCTGTGGTCACGCCGACGATGAGGCGGTCCCCCAGCGCCCGGGCTCTTTTCAGAAGATTGACGTGCCCCGTATGAAGCAGGTCGAAAGTGCCGTAGGTGATAACCGTTTTCATGACTGGGATATGTCAATCTGCTTTTCCGTAGACGTCAATGAAACGGTTCACCGCCGTCCCAAAGGGGACATGTTCCATCATGTGCTTTACGGAAGGGTGCTTGAACTGGATGCGGTCCGGATAGGACAGGTAATCGCCATAAAAAAATTGCAGGTACTGGCGAGCATGGTTGGGCACGGAGAATTTCATCCCCTCAAACTCCATGGATCCCAGGGGAAAGAACGTCTCATAGGGCAGATGAGTGTTTTTCGTAAATGTGATGGCCGGGGAAAGGAACAAATTCCGGGGTGTCCTCCTCCTCCGCCGGGTCCTTGCCTTCCAGAATCTCCCGGCGGATTTTCTGCTGGATCTGGTCATCGGTCATGTTCATCCGGCCATCCACCAGAACCACGTCTTTTTGAACGCAGTAAGCCGCCTGTCCAGGCTGCCGTGCTGTTCCGGGGACACGAGGCTTTCCGAATAAAAATGATAAGGGTATACGTCAATGTTGAGAGGAGTGCCCTCATACCCTATTTGCAGGAAGGCATGCCTTTTCCAGGTAAATCCCTCCTCCCGCGGAAAGAGGGAGGGCAGCAGTTCCAGAAGGCGGTCGTACTCCGGCCTCATCATGCTTGCGTCCAGATCATCGTCCCACGGAATAAAGCCCCTGTGCCGCACCGCGCCCAGCAACGTTCCGTAATCCAGCCAGTACCGGAGGCCGTTTTCCCGGCACTTCCGCGCAAAAAGAGCCAGTAAAACGGTATTGCCGTCCTGAAGCAGCCTCAGTTTGCCCGTAGCCGGAGGAACCTGGGAAACGGGATGGTTGTAAATGAGAAGATTGCGGATATCTTCCAGCTTTGACGCCAAAGATTTGTTTCTTCTTCTCCTGAAACCATTCATAAACCGATTGATGATTTTCCGCCCATAATAAGGGAGCTTACAGAGAACCATATATTTTATATGGTTTAATTCCATCATATTCAATCAGTTTTAAAAATTCAAACCATCCGCCGAAATCGAACGGCCTTTAATCATTGAAGAGAAATCAGTATAATGCAACCTTTCAGCTATGCAACGTTTATTATATTGATTTTCATCAATAAAAAGCTTCTTTCACTCTGGCTAGAAGCTTGAAAATACAACTTTACCTGAAAAGAAAAAAAAAAGAGGGAAGCTTTCCTGAAATTCTTTTTCCTTTTTTTCTGGAACGCATTAAAAATTACTGGAGCAACCGCTCCGTGAAAAATAACAGGCCGCATGAACAAAGACACTCCGCCAGCCGGGAAAAACCATGCGCTGCCGGTCAGCTACACAGCCCTAACCAGGCAAACTTTCCATAGCAAATGCCGCTACTTCAGCACGGGTTTATTTACAGCTTGTCCAGGGCGGAACGGCCGTAAGCCGTGTTGGGATACCTGTCCGCGGCTTCCTCCCAGTATTTCCGGGCCTTGTCCGGATTGTTGAGCTGGGAATCGTAAATCACTCCTATCTTGTACAGGAACAGCGCCCGGTCCTCCTTGCGCCATCTTCTGGACTCCAGGCCTTCCTGAAGGACTTCAAGCGCTCCAGCAGTTCCAGGGCTCCCTGCGGATCCCCGGATTCAGCATGCGCCGGGCGGCGTCCACCAGCACTTCCTCATCCGTGGTGATGTTGGAGGAATACAGCGTCTTGGTCACCAGATCGCCCATCACGGGCAGCAGGTACTTGACCACGAGCCACACTTCAAAGGCAATCACCGGAATCAGGACGACCAGGGATTGCAGCGGGGGAAAGGGGAATGGCCTGCGCCAGGAACGCAAAGAGGCCCAGGGGAAGCAGCACCAGCAGCAGCCGTATAAACGTGCGCCGGGCCAGCAACAGAATCATTTTCAACATGGCGGGATTGTTCAAGGGAGTTAGAGGCTGTCCGGGCGGCTCCGGAGAAAAAAAGGAACGCCTCCGCGGCCCCGCCCGGAGGAAAGGGCCGCGGAGGCTTCCGTTTAAAAGCGGTAAACGGCTTCCACGCCCACGCGGATGCGGAAGTCCTCAATCGTGCTCATGCCGGTGTAGCGGCGGATTTCGGAACGGGTGTTTCCGGCCCAGTCCAGCTGGATGAAGGGAATGACGCGGAACCCGCGGCTGGCATCCACGCCCGTTACGCGCACGGGAGCCGCCAGCTTGATGTTCACCTGGTCAAATCCGGCCACGCCGGAGCCCCAGTAGCTGGAAGAATAGCCGGTTCCGGCGCTCAATTCCAGGTCCACCTTCTCATGAATCAGGCCGCTCCAGCGCTTGCCCGCGTTCAGGTCGATACGCCAGCCAATCATGCCGTAAAAGCCGTACTGCACGTCCAGGGAGCCAAAATAGCCGTGGCCCGGATCGTCATACGCCAGGCCTGCCGTCACGGACTGGGCCACGGAATGGGGGGCCTTCCCCATGTACTTGCTCAAATAGCCCGGCAGGCCGCCGTAATTGAATTCGTACCCCCCCCGGAAAGACAGGTTGGGGAACAGCTCCTTGACGGCCTTCCAGTTGGCGTCAAAGGCATCCTTGTCGCTCAGCAGGCCGTCGCAGAAGGCCATGTATTCCGCGCCGATTTCCTGCTTCCAGTCCCGGGCCAGGTTGAGATTCAGCTCACCGCCGATGTTGAACACGCCGCTGCGGTTCAGCAGGGAGGATGCCACCACGTCCTTGTAGGCATACCGGGAATCATAACCGATGTGGGCCGCGCCGCTGACCGTATCATTGTAGGAACTTGCGGGACGGGGGTCATAACCATATCCGTCATAGGCGCCGGCGGAAACCGCGGCCAGGGCTGAGGCCGCCATGAACAGGGCTGTTGCTTTCATAGTAAGCTTATCTTAATCATTTCAACCCCGCCAACGCAAGCAGAATCCCGGAACGGCACGGAGAAACGGACCTTGGCGGCAGCAGCGGAAAAATCCCTTGAAAAAAGACAGGGCCTTTCTTGTAAAGAATCCCTTTCCTCCTATGATGGGGCAGTGATGGACTGGAACGCTGATTTGTATGAAAACAAGCATGATTTTGTCGCGGAATATGGCAGGGACCTGCTCTCCCACGTGCCGGAAAACCCCGGCCAGGCCATTCTGGACCTGGGCTGCGGAACCGGCACGCTGACGCACGCCCTGCTGGAAAAATCGACCTCCGTCGTCGGGCTGGACGCCTCCCCGGAAATGATTGGAAAGGCACGGCAGCTTTATCCCGGCATGGACTTCCGCGTGCTGGACGCCTGCCTCATGCCCTGGAACAACTGGTTTGACGTCATTTTTTCCAATGCCGCCTTCCATTGGATACCGGACCACGGGGCTCTTTTTTTGAAGCCGTCTCCCGCGTCCTGAAACCGCAGGGAAAACTGATCTGCGAATTTGGGGCCCACCGCAACATCCTCCGCATCAGGGAGGCCTTCCGGCCCAGCCTGGAGCGGATGAACCTCCCGTACAAGACACGTTTTTACTTCCCCACCGTGGAAGAATACCGCAGCATGCTGGAACAGGCAGGACTGCGCCCGGAAGTGGTGATGGACTTTGACCGCCCCACGCCGCTGAAAGACGGGCCGGACGGCTTGCGCAACTGGGCGCGCCAGTTCTTCTGGGCGGACCTGAAGTGCCTCCACGAAAAACGGCGCGTCCGGATTTTCGAGGAAATGGAAAAGGCCCTGCGGGACGAGCTGTGGGACGGCACCCAATGGGTGGCGGACTACCGGCGCATCCGGGTGATCGCTTCCAAACAAGCCGAAGGCCCCCACAGGGGGAAAGGCGCGCGGGCGTGCCGGATACGCTGATAATGCTTGAGCCTCCAACGGGCATTTTGTACAAAAGCCGCCAATGAGTACGTTCACTCCTTTTGAAGAAAAGATGGAGTCCGCCGGCGTTCCGGCCGCAGCCGTCAAAGCTTTCTCCCGCTGTTACGAAGCTCTCGTCTCCAACCACTCCGGCATGATTCCGGAAACGGACATCCTGCCCGCCGACCAGGTGGAGGACTGGCAGGGCATCACGGCCTCCACCCCGCGGCGGACAAGGACCTGATCTCCCAGTGCGTGTGCATCAAGCTCAACGGCGGCCTCGGCACGAGCATGGGCCTCCAGAAGGCGAAAAGCCTGCTGAAGGTAAAGGGTGAGGATACGTTCCTGGACTTGATCGTCCGGCAGGTGAAGCACCTGCGCTCCATCTCCGGCACGCCCGTGCGCCTTCTGCTGATGAACTCCTTCTCCACCAGCGCGGATACGCTGGCCTACCTGGAGAAATACGCGTCTGACGGCTTTGCGGACCCCGCCCAGGTGGAGCTGATGCAGAACCGCGTTCCCAAAATCCTGGCGGACGGGCTCGCCCCGGCCAGTTGCCCGGAACAGCCGGAACTGGAATGGTGCCCGCCCGGCCACGGTGACCTGTACCCGGCCCTGCTGGGTTCCGGCTGGCTGGACCGCCTGCTGGCGGACGGCGTCAAATACGTCTTCGTCTCCAACTCCGACAATCTGGGCGCACAGCTTGACATGAACTTCCTGCGCTGGTTTGCGGAAAGCGGCGCCCCCTTCGTCATGGAAGTCACCCGCCGCACGGAGGCGGACAAGAAAGGCGGCCACCTGGCCGTCAGGAAGGCGGACGGCCACTTGATCCTGCGGGAAGTTGCCCAGTGCCCGGATGCGGACATTCCCGAATTCCCAGAACATCTCCAAGCACCGCTATTTCAATACCAACACGCTCTGGATACGCCTGACGCCCTCAAGAAAATCCTGACGCCAACGGCGGCGTGCTCCCTCTGCCCATGATCCGAACAGCAAGACGCTCAACCCCCGCGACCCGGAATCCGCCCCGGTGTACCAGCTGGAAACGGCCATGGGCGCGGGCATCGAGTGCTTCCCCGGCGCAAGGGCCGTCAACGTTCCGCGTTCCCGGTTCTTCCCCGTCAAGACCACGTCCGACCTGCTCCTGCTGCGTTCGGACGCCATCGCCGTGGATGAAGACGGCAAGGTGGCCCTGGCTCCGGAACGGGAAGGAAAAACTCCCGTTGTGGACCTGGACTCCAAGCTGTACAAGCTGGTGGACTCCTGGACAGCCTGGGCCTGCCTTCCCTGATCGGGCTGGACAAGCTGACCCTGCGCGGCCGCTTCCACTTCCAGGACGGAGCCGTTCTCCAGGGCACGCTGCTGATGGAAAACGATTCCGAAGAAACGAAGGAAATCCTCCCGGGCGTTTATGCCGGAGCCTGAACTCCATTCTTCCGCCTCCGCCCCCCGCCCGGTCAAAGCCGGGCTGGGCGTGGAGGACATCCGGCACATTCCCGCCCGGGAAAGGGAGCTGCGCTTCACCCGCAACCGAGCGGGCTCCGTCCTGCTGGCGGCGGGATTCCTGCTGATCGCCATCGCCGCCTTCCTCCAGCTCACGGGTTACGATACGATCACCCCGTACCTGCCCGCCCCCCCTGTGGGCCATGCAGGCTGCGGCGCTTGTTCCCGCCGTCCTCTGCCTGATTGCGGGGAGCCGCTGCCTGAAGCACGCGGCCGTCATCGTCACCCCGGTGGGCGTGGAAATCCTGCCCTTTCTGCGGGCGCGCCGCGCCATGCAATGGTGCTTCTGGCAGCAGATACGTTCTGCGGACCGGAAAGGCGGACGCCTGAACCTCCGCCTGACGGACGGCTCAACCGTCGTGGTCAGCCTGCGCTCCATGACAGCCGCCAGCCGGGAAATGCTGGTCCATGCGGTCCGGCAGCGCGTCAACACCCTGCAATGCTCCGGTTATGGTAAGGCCTGAAAAACTGGCCGCTCTCAAGGAGCGGATGGAAGCCCTGGGCATCCGTGAACAGGATCTGGAGGAAAGCTTTGTCCGCGGAAGCGGGCGCGGCGGCCAGAAGGTGAATAAAACCAACAACTGCGTTTATCTCAAACACATCCCCACGGGAATCGCCGTCAAATGCCACGTGGACAGGTCCCGCGAGCTCAACCGCTTTCTGGCGCGCAGGGAACTGTGCGACGCGGTGGAACAAATGCAAACGGGCCGATGCGCCGCGAGAGCCCGCGTCATCCAGCGCATGCGCCGGCAGAAGGACCGTAGAAGACGCAGGCGTTCCAGTCCTCCGGCTCTCTCTCCGGACAACGAATAACGGCTCCAAAAAAGCCGCTAGGAACGCGGGAAAACCTCCCGGTACTTCTCCTTCAGCATGGCAAATACATTGTGGGGGACATAGCGGCTCACCTGGCTTTCCCAGCCTTCCGGGCCAATCAGCCCCTTGATCATGCTGGAGGACAGTTCCGCCGTATCCCGCGGAGGCATCAGGAACACCGTGCAGACCTTTGGGAGCCATGTCCGCATTAATATGGCGCATCACGCGTTCATATTCATAATCCTGCGTGGAACGGATGCCGCGCAGCATGAACGTGGCCCCGTGTTCGTTGGCAAAATCCACCAGAAAGCGGTTGTGGAACTCGGCAATGCGCACGTCCGGCATGTCGGAAAGCGCCACCCGCAGCATGGTCATGCGTTCCTCATGGGAAATTGTCCGGATTGTCGCCTATGGCCACAATCAGCTCATCAAACATCCTCGCCCCCTGCTTGATCATCCATAAGTGACCATTGGTCAGAGGGTCAAAACTACCGGCATACACGGCGATGCGCTTCATTCGTGCCATGCTATACGCCCTCCTGCGGAAAATACAATCCTTTTCCATGCGGCGGAACCGCCCTCTCCATTCAGGCCCTCTCCATTCAGGCCCGCTCTTTTCCGGACATCCCTGCTTGACACTCCTGCAATAACGGCTAAACATTAACGGACAGCGCCTCACTCCCCGCGTGCGGGCGGCTGTTCCGCAACTATCCGACCTTTCTCCCATGACAGAACCTTCCTCTTCCTTTCCGGAGCGTCCATCCCTTCTGCCTTCCTGCCCCACCTCCGTCCGCAGAGATCCGCAGTCCCTGCTTTCCCCTTCCTGGTGGAGGCATGGGCACATCCCGCTGCTTGTCCTGATAGCCAGCGGCTTTGCCGCCGGATTTCATGTTCGGTACATTGGAGGGCCTGGGCATCGGCACTGCGCTGGGCCTTCTGCTGTACACGGCGGCCTTTCTGGCACTGAGAACGGACCTCAGCCGGAAGGAGCAGGTGTTCCTCGTCTTCATGGCCGTGCTGAACGCTGCTGCGGCAGGCGCCAACCTGACTTCCTTTACCCAGTTCAATCTGCTCATCGGCCTGGGGCTTCCCGTGGTGATAACGTTCCTGCCGCGGAAAGAGGGCAACAGCTTTGACCCTGACAAACGGTACGTCACCTGGTGGGGCTATAAATTTTTCCGGATGACCCAGGCAAAAGAGGCGGCCGCAAACGTCCTGGGGAAAATTCCGCTTGCAGGCAGCGTCGCCATCGGAGTCATTCTGTTCCTGGTCTTCCTGTCCATCTTTGCGGACGGGAACCCTGTGGTCGCCGCCGTCAGAACAGCCATGAACAAATGGTTCTGGAGCTATTGCTCCTGGCTGGTTCCGGATATGGGAACGGTAGCGGACATCCTCCTGTGGTGCCTGGGAGCCCTGGCATTCGGCATTGCAGCCATGCCGCGCTCCCGCTCTTCCTTCCCGGAACAACACCCCGTGCGTCCGGGCAGCCCCTGGCTCCCGCACCTCCCCGCCGTTTCCCTGCTGTTCATCAACCTGGCCTTTCTGGTCAACAACGGCACGGACGTGGCGTTTTTATGGCGGGGGAGCGTTCCTGACGGCATCTCCCAGACCGCCTATCTGCACGACGGGGCGGACTCCATCATGCTGGCGGCCTTTCTTTCCGCCCTGGTGCTGCTGGTCCTGTTCCGTCCGGAAGGCTCCGTGCGGGCGTCAAAAACGGGAATCGTCCTGGGCTTCATCCTGGCGGCGCAGACGGGACTGCTCGCCGCCAGCGTGGGCATGAGGCTGTATTTCCAGATAAAAGATTTCGGCTTCTCTCCCAACCGCGTCACGGCCGGCATCTATTTGCTGATGGGAGCCTGCTTCCTGTACCTTCTCTTCCGCTACATGGCCGGCCATGGAAACTGGCTGCGTTATGGAAAACTCTGCGGCGCCATAGCCCTTGTTTTCCTGGCCCTGACCGGGCTCCGCAGTCCGTCCCAACTGAGCGGCGACCTGAACCTGATGACGATGGACAGACAGTCGGACTGGTATTTCAGCGATGGAGACCTGCCGCGCTTTGAACTCCGGGACAACATCCCCTTCGCCATGGCCGTCTACCGCCGGCTGGGAGGGGATACGGAAGCCGGAGCCAACGTTTACGCCATGACCCGGGAAGCCCTCCATGCCGAAAGCCGCATTTGGAACTGGCGTTCCCGCAACCTGCGGAAATGGAGACGGGACCGGCAGAGGATGCAGTTCCGGCAGCTTCCCGAACCCACGGCACAAGCCACCTACGGCACGGATGCGTGGCGTCCTTCCTCCCGGCCCACCGGAATGAGGCCGAACTGACGGAGGGGCCAGTCCCTGCGGCGCGGGGAAGATTTTCATCTCCCCGGCTTGTCAAGGAGCCGTATTTTTTGCATCATGCTTCTCCGTTATGCAGAAACGACGCGTCGTCATCCTGGGCTCCACCGGTTCCATCGGAACCAGCGCCCTGAAAGTCGCCCGGGACATTCCGGACAGAATGGAAATCGTGGGGCTGGCCGCCGGAACCAGCGTGGAGGCCCTGGCCCGCCAGGCGTGCGAATTCAACGTCCGCAACGTATGCATTTTTTTGACCCGTCCGGGGCGGACAAGCTGGCGCGCGCCCTTCCCGGCGCCCAGGTGGAAACGGGCGAGGAAGGCCTGTGCCGCCTGGCGCAACTTCCGGAGGCGGACATGGTGCTGATCTCGATCGTGGGGACTGCCGGCCTCAAGCCCGCACTGGCCGCCATTGAAGCAGGCAAGGACCTCGCCATCGCCAGCAAGGAAATTCTGGTCATGGCCGGCCAGATTGTCATGGAAAAGGCGCGCCAAGCAGGTGTGCAGGTGCTTCCGGTGGACAGCGAACATAACGCCATCTTCCAGTGCCTGAACGGCAGCCACGGAGGGCCGGATGCCGTCTCCCGCCTGATTCTGACGGCGTCCGGCGGCCCCTTCCGCACTTGGAAGAAGGAAGACCTGGAGCACGTCACGCTGGAACAGGCCCTCAAGCACCCCACCTGGAGCATGGGCCGGAAAATCACCATAGACTCCGCCACCCTGTTCAACAAGGGGCTGGAAATGATTGAGGCCCGCTGGCTGTTTGACGTTCCCATGGAAAAAAGGTGGACGTCATCGTCCACCCGCAGAGCATCGTGCATTCCATGGTAGAATACCGGGACGGCACGGTGCTGGCCCAGATGAGCAGCTCGGACATGTGCTTCCCCATCCAGTACGCCGTCACGTGGCCGGACCGCGTTCCCAACTCCCTCAGGCAGCTCAACTTTGCGGAGATAGGCCAGCTGGTGTTCGAGGCGCCCCGTCCGGACGCCTTCCCCGCCCTGGACCTGGCGCGCAGGGCCGGCGCCAGCAGCAGCACCCTAGCCGCCGTCTACAACGCCGCCAATGAAGTGGCGGTGGACGCCTTCATTCAGGGAAAACTCACCTTCCCCGGCATCTGGAAACTGGTGGAAGCCGTCATGAACGACCACACCCCGGCAGATCCCCGCGGAGAGCTGGCCCCCATCCTGGAAGCGGACCAGTGGGCCAGGCGACGCGCGGCGGAACTGATTCCTTCCCTTTCCCGCCCTTCCTGACGCCATGACCGCCCGGACTCCCGCCGGAGCGCCCCCCCGGGCGGCGCGCATCACCATCCTGGACATCCTCCGGGCGCTGGCCCTGCTGGGCATCGTCATCGTCCACGCGCACGACCACTTCAACCTGTACCTCCCCATGCCCCCGGCGGAGGGATGGCAGGCCGCGGCCAACAGCGCGGCGGACTGGGCCTACGAACACCTTTTCGTCAGCAAATCCTTCCTTCTCTTCTCCTTCCTGTTTGGCCTCAGCTTCTTCATCCAGCTGGACAAGCAGGAACAGAAAAGCGTCGACTTCCGGAAGCGCTTCATGTGGCGGCTGGCGCTCCTGTTCCTGCTTGGGCTGGCGCACACCCTTTTTTATGACGGGGACATCCTCACCATCTTCGGCGTGCTGGGTTTTGCCCTGGTGGCCCTGTACAAACGCGGCACGCCTCTTCTCGTCATCCTCTGCCTGCTGTGCCTGATGCAGCCCGTCGCCTTCATGGACACGCTGTCCCGCGCCGGACTGGCGGACCTGTGGCCGCATTCCTCCGGCTGGTTCCACCCGGCCTCCCCGGCGGCAGGCCCTTCGCGTGAATTCCTGTACGCCCACGGCAGCTGGGAGGAAGCGGCCCTGTGGAACCTGACGCAGGGCCAGGCGGGCAAATGGCAGTTCTTCCTGCTCAGCGGCCGCATCTGGCAGACGCTGGGCCTCTTCATCCTGGGCATGCTGGCGGGGAGATGGCAGGTCTTTGTGGACGCTCCGAACAAGCGCCGCCTGTTTCTGCGGATGCTTGGAATCTCCGGAACCCTGTTTCTGGCTCTCCTGGCAGCGCGCCTGCTCCTCACCTCCCGGCTGGACTCCGCGCTGGGAACGGACGCTGGACACCTTCTGCACCAATGGGAAAACCTCGCCTATACCGCGGCCTTCGTCTCCGCCGCCGTCCTGCTGTTCACCCATCCCGGCCTGCCCCTGCCATCCAGGCTGCTCAGCAGCACCGGAAAATGCACGCTGACGTGCTACGTCTCCCAAACGCTGGTATTCACGTTCCTGTTCTTCGGGTGGGGCCTGGGGCTGGCGCAAGGCATGGGGCCGTGGGCGTGCCTCTGTGCGGCGGTAGCCGTCTTCCTGCTTCAAGCCTGGGCGTGCCGCCTCTGGCTAGCCCTCTTCCTGTACGGCCCCCTGGAATGGCTGTGGCGCACCGCCACCATGTGCCGCATGCAGCCGTTCCGCAAGCGCATGCCATAGGAAGGGCGGCCCTTCTTCCTCCCTGCGTCTGTCAAAGCCCGGTTTCCCCGGAAGAAGGGGGAATAAAGCGCATGGCCTCCTGCGTCCGGTCCGCGATAAAGCCGTTCCTTTCGTAAAAAGGCACTCCTTCGCGGTAGGAGGTGAGCACCACGTTCAAATACCCGGCATAGCGCTTTTTGCACAGCTCCAGCAGGCGGGAGCCGACGCCGCACCCCTGGTACAGCGGATGCACCAGCAGGTAATGGACATACGCCGTCATGGTTCCGTCATCCATGGCGGCGATCAGTCCCGCCAGCCTGCCGCCGTCCCAGGCGGAAAACACGGTCCCGTAATGGATCAATGCTTCCGCCAGGCGTTCCGGATGCCGCCCGGATTCCCATTGGACGGAAAGGAACAATTCCTCCAGCGCCGCCGGGGAAAATTCTTTGGTGTCAGTGTAGGAAAGAACCATGGAAAAAGGCATTTGTCCGTAAAAAAGGCTTTCCGCCCTGCAGGGCGGAAAGCCTGAAAAAGAGGGAAAAGCGCTTCACTCGTCGTCTTCCGCGTCAAAGGCGGAATCTTCCGAATCAAAGTCCTCATCCAAGTGGGCGGTGAATTTCTTCACGCGCTGCTGGACGGGAAGCGGGGAGAGCACCATGTGCATGGTGTTGCCGGCCAGGCGCGGAGCCTGGTCCACCTGCGCCATGGTCTTCAAGTCCGCAATGACCTTGTTGAACATGTCATAGCCAAGTTCCTGGTGGGCGTTCTCACGGCCGCGGAAGCGGAGCTGGAAACGGACCTTGTGGCCGTGGTCCAGGAAGCTTTCCGCACGGGCCAGCTTCACGTTGTAGTCGTTCGTGTCCGTCCCGATGCGGAGCTTGACTTCCTTAAGCTTGATCGTGCGGCTCTTGTTGTTTTTCTGGAGCTTGGACTGCTGGTACTTGTACCGTCCATAGTCCACCACGCGGCACACGGGCGGATCGGCATTGCCCGCCACTTCCACCAGGTCCAGGCCCAGGGCCTTGGCCTTTTCCAGCGCGTCGCGCGTATTCATGACGCCGAGCTGGTCGCCGTTGGCGGTCACCACGCGCACGCGGGGGGCGCGGATGCGTTCATTCACACGGGTTTGATCACCGCGCTCACGGCGGCGATTACCATCATTATTCTTCGTTGGCTTGATTGGCACGTCCGGATACTACTAAACTAAATAAAATAACTTGGCAACTCAAATCATGGGGGAAATATGACGCTCCGCAATTTCCCTGACCACAACGTCCGCAAACTGTTCAAAGGGCATCGCCCCCAGGTCTCCCTTGTCCCGGTGGCGGACGGAAACGGTGCCTTCCTCCGCCTCACGCTGGCCCAGCACCAGCATGTAGGGAACGCGGTCCAGGCGGGCGTTGCGGATCTTCGCGCCGATCTTGTCCGGCGTTTCATCCACCGTCACGCGCACTCCCCTGGCGGCCAGGGCGGCGCGGTGCGCGGCGGCCACGTCCATCACCTTGTCGGAGATGGGGAGCACGCGCACCTGTTCCGGTGAAAGCCAGGTGGGGAATTTCCCTTCAAAATGCTCAATCAGCAGGCCCGTGAAACGCTCCATGGAGCCGAACGGCGCGCGGTGCACCATCACGGGGCGGTGCGGCTTGTTGTCCGCTCCGGTGTAATGTAGGTCAAACCGTTCCGGCAGGTTGTAGTCCACCTGCACGGTGCCCAGCTGCCATTCGCGCCCGATGGCGTCGCGCACGATGAAGTCGATCTTGGGGCCGTAAAGGCGGCTTCCCCGGCTTCCTCGCTATAGTCCGCGCCCAGCCATTCCGCGGCTTCCCTCAGGGCCTGTTCCGCCTTGTCCCAGTTTTCCGGAGAACCCACGTACTTGTCGCTTTCCGGGTCGCGCATGGAAAGGCGCACGCGGTAGTCCGTCATGCCCAGCGTGCCGAAGATGGTCTTCACGATGCCGAGGCACTGGCGGATTTCCCCGGCAAGCTGGTCAGGCGTGCAGAAAATGTGGGCGTCGTCCTGCGTAAAGCCGCGCACGCGGGTCATGCCGCCCAGCTCACCGCTCTGTTCCCAGCGGTACACGGTTCCGAATTCCGCCAGCCTCACGGGCAGGTCCCGGTAGGAATGGGCGTCATTCGCGTAAATCTTGATGTGGTGCGGGCAGTTCATCGGCTTGAGCATGTAGCCCTCAATGGTGCCGTCAGCCAGCCCGTTGAACAGTTCCGCGCAGGAAGCTCCTTCCTGGCTCAGCTTTTCCATGGCGTCCCGTTCCGGGATGGGCGCGTACTGGCTTTCCTGATAATACGGGAAGTGGCCGGACGTGCGGTACAGGTCCAGCTTGCCGATGTTGGGGGTGTACACCTGGGAATAGCCCAGCTTGTCCAGCTCCTGCGTGATGAAATCCTGAAGGGAGCGGCGGATGAGAGCCCCTTTGGGCTTCCAGAGGATCAGGCCCTGGCCCACGGCCTCGTCAATGCAGAAGAGACCCAGTTCACGGCCCAGCTTGCGGTGGTCCCGGCGGCGCGCTTCCTCCAGCCGTTCCAGGTGCTCGTCAAGCTGGGTGCGGTTCGGGAAGCAGGTGCCGTAAATGCGCTGGAGCATGGGGCGGTTCTTGTCCCCCTTGTAGAAGGCGCTCGCCACGCTCATGACCTTGAACGCCTTGCAGTTGCCCGTACGGCCCACGTGCGGGCCGGCGCACAGGTCCGTAAAATCTCCGTTGCGGTACAGGGAAATCTCCTCGTCTTCCGGAATGTCGTTCAGCAGGTCAATTTTAAACTGGGAAGGCGTATTGCGCGGCCCAAGGGCGCCCAATTCCCCGGATTCCGCCATCTTCATGGCCTCCGCGCGGGAAATAACTTCCTTCTGGAAAGGCTGGTTTTCCTTCACCACCTTCTTCATCTCCTCCTCAATGCGCTCAAAATCCTCTGTGCTGATGCGGTGGTCCAGCTCCACGTCGTAATAAAAACCGTTATCCACGGCAGGGCCGCCAGCCAGCTGGGCGTCCGGCCAGAGGCGGCAAATGGCCGTAGCCAGAACGTGCGCGCAGGAGTGGCGCAGCCGTTCCAGATCAGACATCTGATGGCGTTCTTCAAGAGTCTTTCTTTCCTTGTGTTCGGACATACGCGCATTAGTTAACCTCCCCAGGCACTGTTGGCAAATGCAAAAACCCTCCTCTCCAAAAAATTCAAGGCATGAACGCCGCGGAGACTTTCCGGAAGAGAACGAACACTCTCCCCTTTTTTTCTTTTTACGGTTCCGCACCGGAAAATCCGGTATAACAAGAAATTCATGCTGAATGTCATCTGCCATACCTTGGCAGCCGCTCTTCTTCTGCTTGGCATATGGATCATTCTGCCAGACTGGTACGTTTTCATCTCCCTTCATTTCACCAAGTCTGAACGATGGAACAGCTTTTCCTTCACACCATTCGCAGGAGGAATCCTCGGTTGCGCCGCTCTCCGGCTTCTTCCTCCTACCCGAGAAATGGGCATCCGATGGCTTCCCATCCTTCCGGATTCCGGTGTCATCCTGTACAGCGTCCATCTGGTTAAACAATTCTTCAAGTTTCTTTTTCGTCGTTCCCCATAAGCATTTTCTCATTTTGCACCATCGCGGGGAGAACTGGAAAAAACGGAATGCAACCATTTACCTTCCATCCGCTATCCCTCCCTCAACGAGTGATTTACACCTGCGGCCGTTTATGCCATAGTGGCGGCCAGCGGTTATGAAAATCCTCCCCCTCTCCCTTCTCTGCCTCTGCCTGCCCTGCGGCCTCTCCCGGGGCGACCAGCCGCCGGACGGCTCCCCCGTCCGCTTCCAGATCAGCATGGACCAGGCCGCGGAACACAAGGCTCCGGAACCGGACCCTGTTCCGGACCAGAGCACGCCGTTCAATGCGGCCAGGCTGCTGCTCCGCGCCCTTCAGGAAAAAACTGACTGGAAAAACGAACCGTACAAATCCCTGCCCGCCACCTCCCCCTTTGTAGGCCAGCTCAAGCTGAAAAGCATCCTTTCCCGCATGGAGGCGGTCCAGGCGTATGTAACCGGAGCGGCCCCGGAACGCCCCCCTTTTGTGGATGAAGCCTCCATCATCACCCAGGGAGACCTGGCGATGGCCTACATCCTGCTGCCGGACAAGACAAATCCGTACGTCTATGCAGCCACTGCGGTGGCCCTGGTGAAAAAGGGCGGCCAGTGGAAGGCCTCCCTGACCCCAGGGAGCTTTGACAATACGTTCCTTCCCTTTGACGACCAAATCCGGGAGGAAGCGAAAAAAATATCAGCGGAAGCCAAGAAGAAAATCTTCGGCCTCGCCCACCAGTACTCCGTGGCCGCCGTCAAAGCCGCCCTGGAGCACATCAAGCGGTTCCGTGTGGAAGCCGTAAAGGGGAAATCGGACGACGAACTCAAGACCCTGCTCATCCGCACCGTGAAAGGGGATGACCCGGCACGCATTGCCGCCCTGCTCGTTTCCCCGTACTACATGGAATCCGCCATCACCCAGAGCGCCCGGCTCACCCCCGTGGTCAAGGCCATGCGCCTTCAGGACAGGAGGGAGGAAAGCCGCTACATCCAGCCCACCAACCTCAGCTTCATGACCTTTCCGAACACCATCCTGGTTCCCCTGCGCCCCCATCCGGATGACCAGACAGACCCGAACAAACGGGATGAGGACCAGCAGGAGGAGGCCAATAAAAACAACGCGAAGAAAAGCGGCAAGGATATCCACAGCATTGCGGCCATGACCATCCTGCCCCCGCGCATGAGCATGCCGGACACGGACAAGCCCGCTCTCATTTACCGCTATGCGCTGGAGAAAATCAAGGACCCCACGGATGGCTTCTCCGTCTTCAAAATGTATCTGACGGACGCCTTCACTTCATGGAACCTGAAAGCGGACGAATCCACCACCGCCCGCATCATGGCGGATTTCCACCGGACCTACCCCCCCCTGGCCTTTCCCACGCCGGAAGAGGCTGTGACCGCCGCCGGGCGCGCCCTGGCGAACCGGGACAGCCTGGCCATGATACGCATGCTGGCTCCGGCCAAATTCGCCTCCGTGAAGGAATTTGAAGACGCGCTCTCCCAGTTGAAAACGGTCATGGGCAGGATTCCCGCCCCCCGGACCGAGGTGAAGGAAAAAGGCGCTCCCGTCGTCAAGGCTGCCTACGTTCCCGTCACCAGGGACGGCGCCCCCGGCATCAAGGCCACCATCGGCGTGCGGCCCGCTTCCAGAAACGGATTCTCCGTCAACAACCTGTACCTCACCAAAACGGACAGCGGCTGGATGGTCACCGGGGCTGATGTGGAGAACCCGCTGGCGCTGGACGAACAAAAAAAACCTGAAAACCGCCCGGGGAACGCCCGCCCCTCTATCACACAACCTTTTCCATTATCAAACCATGATGAATCTACCGATACGGCCGCGCCGCAACAGAAAATCCGCCAACATCCGGGGCCTCATCCGGGAAACCTCCCTCTCCCCGGAACACCTCATTTACCCGGTCTTCGTCCATGAAGGAACCGGGAACCAGCCCATTTCCTCCCTGCCCGGCTGCACGCGCTGGAGCGTCAAGGGCCTGGTGGAGGAAGCCAAGCGCCTGATGGACCTGGGCATCCGCACGCTGGACCTTTTCCCGGCCATCCCGGACGGGAAGAAAACCCCGGACGCCTGTGAGGCCTGCAACCCTGACGGCCTCATTCCTCGCACCATTTACGCGCTCAAGAGCGAGGTGCCCGGCATCACCGTCATGACGGACGTGGCGCTGGACCCCTACAATTCAGACGGTCACGACGGCCTGGTGGAATTCCGCTCCGACGGCACGATGGAAATCCTCAATGACGACTCCGTGGAGGTTCTCTGCCGCCAGGCTCTGTGCCACGCGGACGCCGGGGCGGACATCGTCTCCCCCAGCGACATGATGGACGGCCGCGTGGCCGCCATCCGCGCCACCCTGGATTCCGAGGCCCTGGACGACGTCTCCATCATGGCCTATACCGCCAAGTACGCCAGCGCCCTGTACGGGCCGTTCCGCGGCGCGCTGGAAAGCGCGCCGAAGGAGGGGGACAAAAAACGTTACCAGATGGACCCCGGCAACATCCGGGAAGCCCTGAGGGAAGCGCAGCTGGATGAAGCGGAAGGCGCGGACATCCTGATGGTGAAACCCGCCACGCTGTATCTGGACGTAATGGCCGCCATGCGGAAGCACGTGACGCTGCCGATAGCCGCCTACCACGTCAGCGGGGAATACCTGATGATCAAATCCGCCGTGGCTTCCGGCTGGCTGGATGAACGGGAAACCGTTCTGGAGTCTCTAACCTCCATGCGGCGAGCCGGGGCGGACATTATCCTCACGTATTACGCCCCCAGGCCGCCGAATGGCTTAAACAACGCTGACGCCGCACGGCCTCCGCACAGGAGGCGGACGTACGGTCCAGAATACCGCTCTCCGCATGTCTACCTCCACAAAAATATTTGTCGGCATCGTGATCGTCGTCGTCATGGCGCTCACCTCCCTCTGGGGCGTCTATGCCCCCACCTTCTCGGAAGCCTACGTACTGCCCGTACAGATGACGACGGCGGACGGCGCCCCGCTGGGCAACTTCCAGTGCCGCCCGGTGGCCGCGGAAAACGGGAAGACGCTCCTGGTCTTCCGGGATACGGACTTCCTGCGCCAGACCACGGGGAACATGGTCCATTCCAAGATCATCCTTTCCTACAAGGGCACGCCGTTCTTTGAAGGCATCGTCCCCGGCCCCATGGAAGCCATAGAAATTCCCTCCGGGAGCCTTCCGCCCCAGTTCCAGGCGCTCCAGCAGAACTGACCGGGCTGCTCCGGAAAAAAAAACCTCCGGACCGGGAACCGTCCTGTTATGGCATTGTTACTGAAAGGGCGCAGGTTTCTCTATACAAACGGGGAAACATTGTGGTTTTATAGAATCAAACGATGAGTGATTCAGCCTATACCATTCTGATTGCGGAGGATGACGACAGCATCAGGCACGCCCTGACGGACGTGCTGACCGCATCCGGCTACGAGGTGCTGGCGCTGGAAGAGGGCCTGGCCGCCATCCGCGCCGTGCGGGAACGCAACTTTGACCTGGCCCTGCTGGACGTAGCCATGCCGGGAGCTGACGGCTTCCGGGTGCTCCAGGTCATGTCTGCGGAGCGCCCCGGCACGCCCGTCATTATGCTCACGGCGCGCGGGGAGGAGGAGGACCGCGTGCAGGGGCTCAAGCTGGGGGCGGACGACTACATCGTCAAGCCGTTCAGCATCCGGGAGCTGCTCGCCCGCATCGAGGCCGTGCTGCGCAGATCCCCGGAACGGCCGCGCCAGCTCCGGGAAATCCGGATCCCCGGCGCATCCCTGGACAGCGCCAACCGCCTGCTCACCTTTGAGGACGGAAAGGAAACCTCCCTGACCGCACGGGAATTCGAATTCCTCACGTACATGGCCACCCACCCCAACCGCGTCATCACGCGGGACGAACTGCTCCGGCGCGTGTGGGACGTGGACCCGCGCCTGACGGATACGCGCTCCGTGGAAATGACCGTCATGCGCCTCCGGGACAAGCTGGGGACCGTCGCGGCCGCCCCGCTGGAAACGCTCAGAAGCCAGGGCTACCGCTGGAACTCATCCTTCGTCTCCTGACCCGTGAACCGGCGCATACGCATCACTCTGCTGGCAATCAGCCTGCTGCTGGTCATCGGCACGCTCGGATGGCTCACCCACGTTCTGCTGGTGCAGGCGGAGGAAACGGGCCGCTCCGAACAGCGCATCAGGGTGGAGGCCCTGGCTCATGAAGCCAAGCTGGAAATGGACCGCCTCCTGACCTCCTTCATCACCTTTGAACAGGCCCGCGGCTACTTTGAATACCAGCCCTTTTACGCCTACAAGCGCCCTTATGACCAGCGCATGGGCTCCCCGGAACCCGGAGAGGCCGCCCGCGGCTCCAACCTCTCCTCCTACCTGCCGGACTACGTCACGGCCTATATCCAGATTTCCCCCTCCGGCCATGTAACCGGACCCGCGCTGGACCCGCAGCTTGCCGAACATCTGAATGAGCAGAAGGACCTCTACCAGCGGCTGAACGGCAAGGTCTCCGCCCTCACCTCCGTGCCGTCCAGCGGCAACCTCTGGACGGACATCCGGAATGAAATCCTGCATGAAGCCCCGGAACCTGAGCCGACAGCATCCGGCACGCCGGCCCAGGTGGAAACCGTCACCTCCTTCGTCCCAGTGGAAGACGGGGGGAACCTCTATATCCTGCGCCAGGTGCACACCAGCCGCGGCGTCTATTTGCAGGGGGCCCTGATGAACATGGACAACCTGAACCGGCGGCTGCCCGGCCAGGTAAAGCTGTTGCTTCCCCACAGCCGCCTGGCTACCTTCGATCCCTCCGCCCCGCCTCCCGCAGAAGCGCGGCAAACGGGCACGCTCCCCTTTGCCAACGCCCCCCTGGTCTTTCTGCCGGGAGACACCGGAGCCGTCCCCCTCCAGGACCACAAGAAAATGCTGACCTGGACGCTCACGCTCATCTGGAGCATGGTACTGCTGGGCGCGGCAGGCGTCATCTGGCTCATGCTGGGCACCTTCCGCCTGGAGCAGCGCCGCGGGGACTTCGTCTCCGCCGTCACCCATGAACTCAGGACGCCGCTCACCTCCTTCTCCCTGTATACGGAAATGCTGGAGGACGGCATGGTGCCGGAGCAGAAAAAGCCGGAATACTACGCCAACATGCAGCGGGAATGCCGCCGCCTGGAACACCTGATTGAAAACGTGCTCTCCTACTCCCGGCTCCAGCGGAACGCCATCCGCCGCACGCGGGATACGCTCACCTGCCAGGAACTCTTTGAACCCATTGCGGAAAAAATAGACCGACGGCTCCGGGAGGCGGGCATCAGCTTCTCCTTTGCCCTGGCGCAGCCCATCCGCATCCTGCCCATTCATACGGATGCCGTCTCCGTGGAGCAGATCATGGACAACTTGACCTCCAACGCCATTAAATACGCCAAGGGGGAAAACGCCAAAGTCCAGCTCACCGTCCAGGCGGACCGCCACAACATCGTCATCCGCTTCCGGGATAACGGCCCGGGCATCTCCCCGAAAAACCGCAAGCTGGTGTTCAAGCCCTTCCGGCGCACGAAGGACGCCTCCGACAGCCGCAAGCCCGGCGTAGGCCTGGGGCTGGCGCTGGCCAAGGATACGGCACGCTCCCTGGGGGGGGACCTGAAACTGGAATTCGGCACCTTGGGGGGAGCCAGCTTCCTGCTGACACTTCCCAAATCCTGACCCCGCCAAGGGGCCTGCACGCCTCCATCTGCTTCCCGGCCCGCACGGAACCATCTTTCCTCTTCCATCGCATCCCCTTCCCTTGCCCGGCTGTTCCACAAAACATCCGGCCCGGGAAAATCCCGTCCGGCATGCTATGCGCTTGCCTTCACGTGACGGATATGTGACATTGAACCGCAACGCACGGCGGGACGAAAAATTCCCGTTCCACGCAGGAATATCCGCCTTCCCTTCCGGCGCGGCGGAGCGCAAAACGCATGGACATGCTATCATGAGTAAAAGGATTTTGATCACCGGAGGAGCCGGCTTCATCGGCTCCCACCTCAGCGAACGGCTTCTGAAAGAAGGCCATGAAGTCATCTGCATGGACAACTTCTTCACGGGCAGCAAGCAAAACCTCCTTCACCTGGCGGACTATCCCGGATTTGAAATAATCCGCCATGACGTCACCGTTCCCTGCGTGATGGAAGTGGACCAAATCTACAACCTGGCCTGCCCCGCCTCCCCTCCCCATTACCAGTTTGACCCCATCCACACGGTTAAAACCTCCGTGCTTGGCGCGCTGAACATGCTGGGCCTCGCCAAACGGTGCAAGGCCAGAATCCTCCAGGCTTCCACCAGCGAGGTATACGGCGACCCCATGGTCCATCCCCAGCCGGAAACCTACTGGGGCAACGTCAATCCCGTGGGCGTCCGCTCCTGTTACGATGAAGGCAAAAGATGCGCGGAAACCCTGTTCATGGACTACCGCCGCATGAACGGGGTGGACATCCGCATCATCCGCATCTTCAACACCTACGGACCGCGCATGAACCCGAACGACGGCCGCGTGGTCTCCAACTTCATCGTGCAGGCGCTGAAAGGGGAAGACATCACCATTTACGGAACGGGCAGGCAGACCCGCAGTTTCCAGTACGTGGACGACCTGGTGGAAGGCATGGTCCGCATGATGAACACGGAAGGCTTTTCAGGCCCTGTGAACCTGGGAAATCCCGTGGAATTCACCATGCTGGAACTGGCGGAAAAAGTCATTGAAATGACGGGTTCTTCTTCCAAAACGGTCTTCCGTCCCCTGCCCCTGGACGACCCGGCCCAGCGCAAGCCGGACATCCGGCTGGCGGGAGAAAAACTGGGTTGGAAGCCCAATATTCCGCTGGAAAAAGGCCTTGAAAAACCATCGCCTACTTCCGGAGCATTCTGTAGCGTTTCCGAGGCGCCGCATGCTTATGCGGCAACTTAATCATTATTGGCGAACTGATTTCATTAAAAGGCGGGGCTTACAGCCGCGTTCCTTTCGGTTGCCGCATAGGCAAACGGCGCTCCAAGGAAGCAATCCGGAAATTCCGGGAAGCTTCCCATGCGGTCCATGAACTCCGGCATGCCGAGCGGCTCATTACCCGTTTTTGGCTGGTGCGGTAAAACGGTTCGGCTAAAATGAATTGTTATGAAACATGCCGACGCCCACGGAATCTATTCCACTCAAGCCACTGTCCGCACTTATGAAAGCGGTGCGGACGGCCTCATGAAACCGGAAACGGTTCTGCACTGGTTTCAGGAAATAGCGGAGGCCCACGCCTCCTCCCTCGGCTTCGGCTATGACTTTGTGATGTCCCGCGGCCTGGCCTGGGTGGAAGTGCGCCTGAACACGGCCATCAGCCGCCTCCCCCGGTGGAAGGAAACGGTGGAACTCCGCACCTGGACCGCGCAGGAAACGCCGCTGCTGGCGCGCCGCAATCTGGAAATAAGGGACGCCCTGGGAAACCAAATCGTCACGGCAAGCTGCCTGTGGGCCGTCATTGACGTACGCCGCAGACGCCCGGTGCCGTTGAACAGGCACATTGATGCCTTCCCGGATACTCCGTGTGAAGAAACGGTGGCTCCGGCAGCCATGGATACCTCGGGCCTTCTGCCGACCATCCGGGAATGGATGGCGGAACGCCGCGATACGGACTTCAACCGCCACATCAACAATGCCGCCTACCTGGTCTGGGCGCTGGAATCCCTGCCGGATTCCTGGCTGGAGAACCATGAATTGACGGGAATCCACCTGCATTTCAAGAAGGAAACTCATGCGGGAGAATCCATGAAATCCCTGCTGTTCCGCCAGGACTCCCTCACCTCCCACCACATCATGCCCGGAGACGAACTGCGGGCGGAAGCAGTGCTGGAATGGAAAGCCGCCGCAATCGCATAAAAAGGCCCTATTCCACGCCTTCCGGATTTTTCTGACATCAGACAGCGGACGAGGGCATGCAAGAGTATTCTGCGCGGTTTTATAGAATCGGAAGGGCGTGCCGTGTGGAAGGGCGGCGAGCGGCGCGGGGAGAGTAGTAGACAAAATGGACTTGATGGACAGGATGGACACCATCTTCTTTTTTCTACTCTGTCCTTTCAGCCCACACGGCCTATTACTCCGGAGGACGCTATTTCCTTACACAAGCAGGGCCGTTCCGGCTCTTGTCCGCAACGGCCCTGGAAGTCCGGAGAGCAGAGCGTCTCCGCTCCACTCTCAACTTTCAACTCTCCTTAAAAGTCATACCGGTAGCCGATACTTCCGTTCACCGAGTTGGCTCCGTCCCGGAAGTCCGCGTTCCCGTTGATGAAGACCGTTCCCTGCGTTCCCACCGGCACGCTCAGCCCCGCTCCGATTTGCAGAGCCGTCGTTCCCACCTTGGTCCCACGCACGCTCTGCATGAAGCCGGGGTTGCCCAGCAGCGCCACATTGGTTTCTCCGCGGCGGTCTCCCATGTCCTGGGCCGCGTTCACCCGGAACTCAGCCGGCGCTTCTCGACCGAAGATGTTGCTGCCAATGAGCCCCATCCAGCGGCCGCCCAGCGCAACCGTTCCCGTCGTCCATTCCTGCTTGCCTACGTTCAGGCCCGCGTTCCCCGCTCCCGTTTCCGTGTAGCCGTCCATGTGCGTCGTCACTACCGAGGCGTTTGCCAGGGGCTGCAGGATGCTGCTCCTGTCTTCGTTGAGGTACACGTCGTAGGTCAGTTCATACATCGCTCCAAAGCCCCACCCGTTGGTGTTGCCCTGCGTCCTGTAGCTGCCTTCCCCGTAGTTGACCGTGCGGTTGAGCTTCGCGTCGTTCCACCCACCTGTCAGGATGAGCGTGTGGGCCCATCTCTTGCTCTGGTAGCGCCCGAAGAGGTTGGCGTAGTAGCTGTCCAGGTGACCGTCCGCCGTGTCCGCGGCACTGGCCGTCAGGTCGCCATAGTTGGCCGTGAAGGCAGCTCCCATCGTGAAGTGGTCGCTGAGGTCCACGTCCATGCCCACGGTACCGCCCAGGTGGTGAGCTGGTAGCCGCTTTCATCCCCCTTGGTATCCAGCTTGGCGTAGGAGCCCGTGCCTTCCATCCACATGTGGAAGTAGGGGAGGTCTTCGTTGACGTAGGCGGGGTTGACGCCCATGAGGGTAGTGCGGTTCCTGATCCAGCCCATCTGGTCGCGCAGGGCGTCCTTCTGGGCCGTTCCCAGCGCGTTGACCGTGCTTCCCGCTACGGCTGCCAATGCCCTGGATGCTCCCGCCAAATCAGGATTGCTCCCCGTAACCATGGTGCTGATGGCATTCATGACCTGCCCGAGCTGGGAAGTGGCGTCCAGGTTGTTCCTGGCTCCCCACAGAAGTTCGGAACCTGCTCCGGAATTATGGGAATTCACCGCAGGCTTAAAAATATTATCCTGCTGTACCGTGGCGTTCAGCACAATATTGTTTCCTTCCCGGACCATGGTCGCATCCTTGTAATACACGGCAAAGAGTCCGGAAGTACCCACGGACATGGATTCCCCTTCCGCCATGCCGTCAATCGCGTCCGCGGTCATCAGCACCACTCCGTCCAGGTTGTCATACGTTCCCAGGCCCGTGTTGCCGGTCATGTTGGCAAGCGTAAAGCCGGCGCCGTTCCCGATGGTAATGGAATCCGCCGTCAGCATGGCGGAGCCGAAAGGATCGGCCGCGCTCAGGTTATACACGAATTCCGTCATGGAACCGCTCTGGAAGTCAACGCTGCCGACGTTCAAGGTGGTATTGGGGTCCCCTGCTCCATTCCCGATGGCCTCAATGCGCAGGGTGCCGGAAGCGCCTACCGTAACGTTGCGGTAGTCAAGCGCGGGAGCGGCGGACGTGCCTTTCAGCACCAGGGTGCCCCCTCCGCGCACGCCCAGGTCATACGTGGAGCTTCCGGTCTGCATCACCTGGGTTACCTTGCCGGAGACGTCAATGCTCCCTTCCCCGTCCAGTGTGCCGGAGAAAGAGCCGTTCACGGCGGATGCGGAGGTGACGGACAGTGCATTGCCATTCAGGGCCAGCGTTCCAGCGCCGGAGAGGGCCAGAATGGACTTCTCCCCGGTCCCGGACAGGCTCAGCGTTCCGTTCAGCGTCACGGAGGTTCCGAACAGGCCGGCTTCCCCTGCCAGGGTGAGGGAAGAACCTTCCTGAACGTTCAGGCGGCCTGCTCCGGAAATGGTGGTCGCCTGGTCCAGGGTGGAATCCCCGGCAGTCTTGAGCGTTCCGCCCGCAGAGATTTGCAGGGAGCCGCCCTCCGCGTCATCTGCCAGGGTGGCCGTCGTGGTCCCTCCGATCACGACGCGGACGGGTTCATCCGCAGAGGCGGAGGACAAAGTCAGCGTGCCGATATTATTGGCGCTCCCGTTCAGGGCCAGCGTGCCTTCCCTGGCAACCACCGCATTGGAGGTATTGACATTGCCATTCAGCACCAGGGTCTTTTCTCCCGTCTTGATCAGGTCCGCGCCGTCACCGTTCACGGTAAGATTGCCGTTGAACACGGAGTCGTCCAGATCGTTCGCAAGTTCGATATCCAGCGAACCGTCCCCGGCGGCATTCACCACCAGGTTGCCCGTGCTGCCGGTGCCGGAGGAAAGATGCCGGATGATGGTCTTGTCCGTATTGGCCGCGGGCACGTCAAAATTCAGGGGTGAGGTTTGTGTCCACAATCACCTGCGCATAGGAATTAAGGGCCGGAATTTCCGTCACCGTGGAACCGTCCACGGACGAAATGTAAATCTGGTCCGTTCTGCCGGAAATGATGATGCTGCCGCCTTCCACCCCCTTGATGCCGAATCCCAGGCTTTCCAGCGTGGCATTGAACGTAAGGTGCTGGTTGAGCCACGCCACCAGGTCGCTGGAAGGCAGGCCGGTGATCGTTCCGTCGGTCAGCAGAATGCCTACGGATTCCAGTTCGCGCATGGCGATCAGGATATCCGTATCAATGTCCATGTGCAGCGTGAGGTCGGAAGCGTCCCCGCCGAAGGAAACGGTGCCCGTGGCCGTGTCATTGAACTGGAGCAGGCTCTTCTGGTCCCCGGCAGCGGCATACGTGGTATTGTTCGCACCCACATGCAGGGAATTATTCCCCGTCAGCGTCAGATTTCCCGTCAGGCCGGTAATGGCCGTTCCCGCCGTGGTGGTATTGATGCCGCCCACCTTGTCCCCGGACAGGCCGCCCAGGTCAATATCCCCGGAATTGGCCTCCGCATTCACGGTTACGCCGCCGGCAGTGGCGTAGGCTCCTGCATGTTGCAGCCCTCCCTTGGTAATGGTGATGTTGTTGGCAATCGCCTGGTTGTTCATGTCCAGAACGGAACCGCCGTTAACGGAAACATTCCCGGTCCCCAGGGAACCGGCGCCCAGCGCCTTCACCGTGCCGCCGTTCAGAGTGGTTCCCCCCTGGTAATTGTTGGTGGCGTTCAGTTCCAGGACCGGAGAGCCTCCGGCCCTGTTCACTACCAGGGACCCTGCCCCGGTGATCTGACCTACCCAGGAGCCCGTGGCTTCTCCATTGCCCAGCTGGACCGTGCCGCTGGTAATGGTGAGCGTCCCCGTAGCGGTATTGTCCTGCGTCAGCACCAGCGTTCCGGTTCCGGCCTGTTCCACCCTGGCGTTCAGGGCGCCTTCCGCTCCTACGGTGGCGTTCATCAGAACGAGGTCATTGGTGTAGGAGAATTTGAACAAGCTTGTTCCGCCGTCAGCCTTTAACACCACACCATCCCCGAAAAGCTTGCCATCATTCAGGGTCGCCGCCGTATTGTTGCCGAATGCCCAGGTAAACAGGGCATTGCCAGTGCGGGTGAACGCCCCGTGGAACCCGGTCATGTCTCCCGTCAAGTAGGCGAAGGCATCCCCCAGTGCGGTGGTCACCGTACCTGAACCGGTGAATGCCCCGCCAAAGTAATAGGACTTGCCGCTCCCTCCGTTCAGGTAGGTTCCTTTCTCCAGCACATTGATCGTTGCCATGACGGCGGTATCCGCCGTGTTGACGGCATCCATCCAGAAACCGCGTCCATTCAGGGTTAACGTCCCCCTCCCCATGCTGGCGGCGGTGGCAAACTGGAGGTCGCGGGCATCATTTGTACTGCCCGGATTATTATTCAACCCGGATGCGACCAGTTCCCCGGTAAAGGATGAATTGTCTCCTGAAATGTAAAAACGGGATTTGGCAGCCTGGTTGTCCAGCTCAATCCGGCCCGCTCCGCTCATGCCGTTGATGACGATGTTGGCGCTGTTTCCGGAAGGCATTCCATCGATGGCGCTGGAAATGGCGAGGGTTCCCCCCGCATTCACCGTGACTCCCGCGGAAAACCTCGTTTGAACACTTCCGGAGGCAATGGACACGGAACCTCCGTCCACCGTCAGAGCGCCCGCATACACGGCGGCGCCAAGATTCAAGGTGCCGTCTCCGGATTTTTCCATGGCCATCGCCTTGTAATTATCCACGGAAGCCCACGTTACGGCGTTCCCGTTGGTATCCACTTTAATGGAGTTCTTGCTCGTGGAGGAAATCTGTCCGGAAATATCCGCCGTCACGCCAGCGCCATACTGGAGGATACCGCCGTCAAACGACAGACTGCCGGCGCCGAGGGCGGCGTCATCTCCCATTTCAAGCGTGCCACCGCCCAGGATCACCTTTCCGGTATAGTTGGTATTGGCCGTATTGATGGTCAGCTTGGCGTTGCCGGTCTTTTCCAGATTACCGTTGCCTTCCAGAGAGCCGCCCCCTGCCGCGGCATCCCATACATAATCCGTCGTATCCGCCTGCACCATGATAATCGTGGGAGAGACGGCGCCATCAATGGTCACCGTCTGCGGGCGCTGCCGCCAATGTCTCCCATGACGACTCCGGAATTATCATTGTAAACGCCGTCGTCCTTCCACGGGGAAGCGGCGGATCAGTGACGGAACAGAGTCCGTCGCCCCCTTCCATTCAAGCAAAGCCACCTGCGCCACCACCAGGGTAAGCTTGCCGTTCCCCGTGCTCCAGGAACCCAGCCGTCCAGGCCACGCCGTCTATCGTTCCCTGCCCCAGAAGCAGTTCGCTGTTCACGGTCAGCGTTCCGGTCACATTAAGCAGAGACGCGCCGGAAGCCGGAAGAGCGGAGAAATTCAGGAGGGGGACGAGTTTCCCAGCGTCAGGTTTCCCGTAATCGTGCCGGACGCGCCCAGCGTCAGACTGCCAGCAGCGGCAATACCAAGAGTTCCACCATTCATGTTCAGGGAACCCGCGGCGGCAAGAGTCACATTGAAAACTGCGTGGCGGCGTTTACCGTCAGGCCAGATGAACCACTCACGGTCAGCGTATTATTGTAGGTAGCATCATGCTGCGCTTTCAAATTGCCTCCATTCAGGTTCACCATTCCCGAACCCAGAGCAGTAGCATTATTCAACTGCAATGTTGCCCCTCCCGTAACCATCCAGTTCGCTGTCATGGCCTGACGGTTCCTGTTGACGGATTGATCAGTTACATTCGTCGTCTGTGCGGCCGAATTCAAAATCAGCGTACCAGAATACCCCACACCTCCCACAGTAATTGTGGGGGGATCAGTAATCCCTTCCCCAACCGCAAGCGCTCCATAAACGTTCATGGTCTTGCCTGCAGCGATCTGGAACAAGGTATTCGCATAAAATGAAACACCCTCCCAGGCCGTACCCGTTGATCCTAACGAAAAATCCTCCCCGATGTTGAAAACCGTCGCCTGCCCTTCTCCCGGAGCACGGAAATTGACGACGCGGGAACCGCCGTCGCTGGAGGATATACACTGAATCCTGAAGCACCCGCCGCCACATTAATGCCACCCAGCGACAAGCTATTGAACTGGGCCTTGACGGCCTTTTGAACATTATCTCCATATGGTCCGCTGAATTGCATAATATTGGCACTGGTTCCGGCCCACACGTTTGCATAATTGGTCGGCGCCGGATTCCAGTTGGCATTTGTATGGATCCAGCCATCCGTTCCGCCAAGCCATGTATAGGTTTCCGCCAAGGCATGCGGTGAGGAAACGGCGGCCATGCAGGCAATCAGAGAGGACAGGAGACCCAAGGGAAGGTGCAGCTTCATAATTTTTAATGAAAATGAACGTGAAAATACCTCCTGAACCTGACAGGAGGCTTTTTATCATCATTAACGGATTAAAAATCCTCCTACAAGCTTAAACGTTGATTCCGTAGGCGTTGCAACTCTCCTGGAAGACCGTTTTCATGCTATATCTGGTCCGCAATCAGGTATGTTCGTGGTGGTATCCTTATCAGTATAAACATGCAAGCAGGTTCATTCTGGTATATTGGCGGCTTTTCCGTTCCCTAGCGGATTTTTAATCCGCCTTGCGAATCATTCCGGATGGAATCAATAATCCATTTTAACATCATTTATTCCACTATATGATATCAACTGCGCTACTGCACCATGCCGGCAGAAGCGCCGCACAGCATGCAATGTTCCGTGACGCAGCAGGGCCGTTCCGGACAATGCCGGAACGGCCCTGGAAGTCCGGAGAGCAGAGCGTCTCCGCTCAACTCTCCACTCTCAAACTTCAACTCTCCTTAGAAGTCATACCGGTAGCCTACGCTTCCGTTCACCGAGTTGGCTCCGTCACGGAAGTCCGCGTTCCCGTTGATGAAGACCGTTCCCTGCGTTCCTACCGGTACGCTCAGCCCCGCTCCGATTTGCAGCGCCGTCGTTCCAACCTTCGCTCCTCTGACCGTCTGCGTATAGCCGGGATTGGCCAGGAAGCCTACGCCCGTCTTGCCGCGGTGGTCGCCCATGTCCTGGGCCGCGTTTACTCGGAACTCAGCCAGCGCTTCTCGCCCGAAGATGTTGCTGCCAATGAGCCCCATCCACCGGCCGCCCAGCGCAACCGTTCCCGTCGTCCATTCCTGCTTGCCTACGTTCCGGCCCGCGTTCCCCGCTCCCGTTTCCGTGTAGCCGTCCATTCTCGTGGTTACTACCGAGGCGTTGACCAGGGGCTGCAGGATGCTGCTCCTGTCTTCGTTGAGGTACACGTCGTAGGTCAGTTCATACATCGCTCCAAAGCCCCACCCGTTGGTGTTGCCCTGCGTCCTGTAGCTGCCTTCCCCATAGTTGACCGTGCGGTTGAGCTTCGCGTCGTTCCACCCACCCGTCAGGATGAGCGTGTGCGCCCACCGCTTGCTCTGGTAGCGGCCGAAGAGGTTGGCGTAGTAGCTGTCCAGGTGGCCGTCCGCACTGTCCGCCGCGCTGGCCGTCAGGTCGCCGTAGTTGGCCGTGAAGGCCGCTCCCATGGTAAAATGGTCGCTGAGGTCCACGTCCATGCCCACGGTGCCGCCCCAGGTGGTGAGCTGGTAGCCGCTTTCATCTCCCTTGGTGTCCAGTTTGGCGTAGGAGCCCGTGCCTTCCATCCACATGTGGAAGTAGGGGAGGTCTTCGTTGACGTAGGCGGGGTTGACGCCCATGAGGGTGGTGCGGTTGCGGATCCATCCCATCTGGTCGCGCAGGGCGTCCTTCTGGGCCGTTCCCAGCGCGTTGACCGTGCTGCCTGCCGCGGCTGCCATGGAACGTGCCGCCCGGGAGGTGTTGCCGGACTGGATGTCGTTTCTGACGGCTTCCCTCAGGTCACCGAGCTGCGTGCCTTTCGGCGCGTTGCCGCGGTTGTTCCAGAGCAGGTTGGCCCCCGCTTCCGAGTTGGCCGTGTTGGCCGCGTCCATAAAGGCGTTCTCCGTCTTGACCATGCCCGTCACCACAATCTTGCCGCCTTCCGTCCGGATGCCGAATTCCTGGTAGTAGAAGTCAAAGTAGCCGGAGGCGTCCACCGTGGCTCCGTTGGCCGAAACCGTTCCGGCTCCCGTCGCGTCCACCAGCGTGAAGTTGAGGTTGGCCGTCGGGTCCGCCGGATCGTCGTAGTCCCCAGGCTTCCCAGGGAAACGGTAGTTCCGTCCAGATTGACGTCTCCGGCCTGCACGGTGATGACCGGGCTGGAGAAGAGGTCGTCACGGTTGGTGTTGATGACCAGGTCCAGATGGGAGTTTTGCAGGTTGAGTCCGTTGGCGACGGTGAGCGTCGTGTTGACCGCTCCGGTTCCCTCCCCTACCGGACTCAGGCGCACATGGGCGCCGCTTGCCGCCGTGAGGCTCTTGTAGGTGACGGAGCCGTTGCCGCCTTCCGCTCCCGTCAGTTCCAGCGTGCCCTTGGTGACGCTGAGGGCCTGCCCGATCGCGCCGTTCCCCTTCAGGACCTGCGTGCCGGTGCCGTTCATGGTGATGCTGCCTTCCCCGCTGAGGGTGCCTTCATACAGGGCATTCCCGGCGGTGGTGATTTCCAGGGCAGACCCGTTGTTCAGCGCGCCGATTCCCGTCAGGCCGGAGATGGTGTTGGCCGCGTTGCCGAGTTCCAGCATTCCGCTGCCGTCCAGGTCCACCTGCACGCCGTCAAGCTTGGAGGTGCCGTTGAGCGCGAGGGAGGCGGTGTCCGCCACATGGAGCACGCCGGTTCCGGAAATGGTGCTGTTGGAGAGTTCGGAGCCGGCTCCCGTAAGCGTGAGCGTGCCGTTTTTACCGATGGCGAGGTTGCCGCCGTTGCCTTCATCCGTGAGCGTTCCCGCTTGCGTTTTTCCAGTGATGTCCAGGGAGGAAAGGTCTCCGGAGTTGGTGGAGTTGAGCCTGATGGAGCCCAGGTCCGCCGTGCCGGAGAGGATAAGGCTGCCGTCCTGCATGTCCAGCGTGCCGCTGGTGTTCAGGGTTCCGGCGAGTTCCAGGGAGCCTTCTCCCGTTTTGGTAATGTTGGCCGTGCCGCCGTTGATGGTTCCGGAGTACTTCGTATCGGGACCGGACGTATTCGGATCTGTTCCCAGCAGCTCGTTGTTCAGGATGACGGATGCCGTCTTGTCGTTCGTGCTGGTGATGTTGATGACGCCGGAGGCCGCGCCGGAGAGGTTGTTAATCGTCAGGCCGTCAGCCGTATCGTCCACGCCCGGGAGGTTGAGTGCGAGGTTGCCGTCCACGATGACCGCGCGGTACGGGTCGAGTTCGGAGTTGCTGGAGACGGTTTTGTCTTCACTGCCTACCGCGTAGATTTGCGTGGCGTCACCGGTGATGCCGATGGAGCCGCCGTTGATGCCCGTGACGGCAAAGCCGAGGGTTTCCAGCAGCGGGTTGAAGACGGCCGTGCCGTAGCCCAGCGCTCCGTTCGTGAGGTTGAGCCACGCGGTGCGGTCGCCCGCTCCCCAGCCCTGCATGGCATTGATGAGGTCGGCGGAGAGGGTGAGGGTGAGGGTTTCAATTTCCAGCTGGGTGCCGTCCGCGTCAAATTGGATCATGGAGGTGCTTCCGGCCAGGTCCTGTGTTTTGGAGACGTTGCCCGTTCCCACCACCAGGCTGGCACTGTCCAGGCTGGCGGCGCCGTTGATGCCGCTGATGACCGTTCCGGCGTCCGTCATGTTGACGGTCTTGAGCGCGGAACCGGAAAGGCCGCCCAGGGAAATGGCGCTGACGCCGGAGGCCGCATTGACGGAGACGTTCTTGACGCCCTTGTAATTCTGGCCGCCCGTCACGTTGCCTCCGGTGATGTTGAGCCCGGCTTTATAGCCATCGGCGGTGTCCTGGAAGGAAAGCGTTCCGGAAGCAAGCGTCACGGTACCCGTGTAACCCGCACTGGCGGCCCCTATGCTCAGAGTGCCCGTACCGGTTTTCAGAAGGTTGCCTGAACCGGTGAAGGCGCCGTTGAGGGTGATGTCCCCCCCCGTGGTATCCACCGTGGCGGTCTTGCCGGAAGCGGCGTTGAGGGCGACTCCGACAGAAGTTGTCCAGGCAGCGGAGGAGTTGAGCGTGCCTTCTCCCAGCGTGAGGGTTCCGGACGTGCCGGTGATATCGCCGCCCATCGTGAGCGTACCGCCGCCGCTGAGGGTGATGCCGGAGTCGGAGCCATCCAGGAAGGAGGCGGCCGCCAGCACGGCAGTGCCGCCGTTGATGTTGAGATTGCCTGCCAGGGCTCCCTGCCCGTTGGCGCCGCCCAAATTGACGCCGGTGGTGGAGGTGAGCGTGACGCCCGTCCCCACGTTGACCGCGGAAGCCTGCGTGTTGCTGCCCATCGTGCCGCCGCCTATTTGCAACGTGGCGATATCAAGGTCTTTCTTCAAGTCCAGCGTCACGCCGTACGTGACGTCAATGAGGTCGGCATTCAGCGTGCCGTTCATCGTGATGGTACGGTTGGCCGTAGCCGCTCCGTAGCCGGAAAGAACGATGCTGCCTCCGGCATTGCTGAGCGTGCCGTTAAGCGCGTCATTGCCGTTGGCCGCCTTGACGAGCAGGGAGCCTCCGTCCGTCTTAGCCAGGGTGCCGCTGATGTTCTTGAGCACGCCGGAAAGGGCGATTTCATTGCCGCCGGAGAGCTTGAGGGTGGAGCCGCTGGCCACCGTCACGGTTCCGGAGAGGACCTTGGTATTAGCGATGTTCCCCAGCGCCACGGCTCCATTCCCGGAGATGTTCCAGTTGAGGGACAGGAAGCTGTCCTGCCCGGCCGTATTCACCGTCAGTGTGGTGCCGGCTCCGGAGGCGGCCAGCTTGACCGCGTCCCCGGCGTTCTTCTGCACCATGGTCTGCGTCAGCGTCACGTTCCCGGAGGCCTGCAGGATGCCGCCGCCGAAGATGATGGAACCCGTTCCCAGCGCTCCGTCTCCGTTGATGTCCACAATGCCCCCTTCCAGGGACGTAGAGCCCCCGTAGGTGTTCGTATTGCGGATTTGCAGGGTGCCGTCCCCCCTCTTGGTCAGGATGGTCGTGGCGCCCGTGATATGGCCGTCCCCCTGGAAGGTGTAGGTGTTGTTCCCGCTGTTGCTGACGACGATGGAGGAGGGAGCCACATCTCCCGTGATCGTCACGGTTTTGTTGGCTGCCGTGTTGTCAAAGAGCAGGGGCTGGCCGTCCGTGGTCGCCGGCGCGGAGCCGCTTCCGCCGTAGGTCCAGTTGCTCACGTCGCCCGCGCTCCATGTTCCGGCGTCCGCTGTTCCGTTCCAGGTGAGCATGTTCGCGGAGGACTCAATCTTGAGCTGAAGCGTTTTGCCGTCCGCGGAAAGTCCCAGCGTGTAGGTCAGTTCCGGGTGGGCGTCATTGATGAGGTCCCCGATGTTGAAGGAGCCGAGCGTGAGCGTTCCGCTTCTCACCGTCAGCAGGGAGTAGTCTCCCGCGTCGGTGAGCGTGTCGTAGTTGTTGAGGGTGACGTTGTGCGTTCCGGTGAGCGTCAGCCCGCCGGTGAGCGTCACCAGGGCGTTTCCTCCCGCCGTCAGTCCCGTCATGTCAAAGGTGAAGGAGGAGCCCGCAGCCATGGCCATGTCTCCGGTGACGTTGAGGCGCGAGTAGCTGCCCAGCGTCAGGCTGCCGATGGAGCCGCCGTTGCTGGTGATGGCGCCCGTGGAGAGCGCATCCGCCGTGCCGGCTTTCACGTTGACCGCGTTATTCACCGCATAATTGCCGATGTCCAGCGTCGCTCCGGAGGAGATGGAGACCGTGCTGGTCCCGAACGCCGTAGCGCTTCCCGCCGCCAACGTTCCGGCTTCCGCATTGGTCGTGCCAGCATAGGTATTGGCGCCGCTGAGCGTCACCTTGCCCGGACCCTTCTGGGTGATGGAACCCGTTCCGCCGATGACGTTGGCCACCGTCTGGTCCGCATCCACCGCATAGGTCAGGAAAGCGTCTCCATTGCCGCCGAGCGTCACCGCTCCGGAACCCAGGGAGCCGGCTCCCGTCAGCAGGATGGTCCCTTCCTTGATCAGGGTCTGGTTGGTATAATCGCTGGCCTTGGTCAGTTGAAGCACGCCGTTCCCCTGCTTTACGAGGTTGGCGCCGTTGCCTTCCTTGGCTACGATTACATCCAGCTTCAAATCTGCCGTATTAGTATCGTCCAGCGCAAAATTCCCGCGCGCTATGTCAAAGATGGCCGTGCCGCCGCGGAGGGTCAGGGGCATTCGCCTGACCGGTGGAGGGGGCTCCCTCCGCCACAGAGAAGACGCTCATTCCGGTAGCGGACTGCTGCGTCACAATGGTATTGGTGCCGCTGAACAAGTCGAAGCCGTTTAATCCCCCGCCGGGTATATTCAGAATGACCCGGCTGTTGTTGAACACCATTCTGGTATTGGCCATGGTCGTATTGCCGCCGCCGACATTCCAGGTGCCGTTGTTCAGGGTCAGCGTGCCGAAGTTCCCGCTATTATTGTAGCCGAACGGATCGCCCGCCGTAGTATTCAGCGTGCCGCCGTTCACCATCAGATTGCCGTAAAGGATGGACTCTCCTCCGTCTCCATTCTTGCCGAGGTTCAGGACCGCGCCCTCGCCCACCGTGGTCAGCGCGGTTTTCGTCTGGGTGGTGGAAACCGTCAGGGCCGTTTCGGCGCCCGACACTTCCAGATTGATGCCGGAGCCGGTCAGCAGTTTGCCGAGCGTATTGGCCCCTCCGGAGGCAAAGGCGATCGTGCCTCCGTTGATCGTCGGCATCGTGGCTCCCAGAATATCCGCAATTCCGCCCGTTACGCCGATTTCCAGCCGTCCCGTCCTGTCCACGGTCACCGTTCCGGTTCCCAGGGCCATGTTCGCCTTCACGGCAACGGTTCCTTCCTTTGATGTTGACCGCGCCGGAATAATCGTTGTTGGAGCTGTTGAAGGTCACTTTTCCTTCACCCAGCTTGGTCATGGCGCCGTTTCCGGAAAGCTTGCCTCCGTTGTTGGTCAGCTCCAGGTCCTGCCCTACCCCGTTGTTGAAATAAATGGCCTTGGCATTCACGTCCCCCGTCAGGGATGCCACTCCCGTATGCGTTCCGTCAAACAGGTAGGTCGTCGTGTTGTCCACGGCGCCGATCGGATTGCCGTCCCAGACCACCACGCCGTCCGCCATGCTGACGGAAACGGTCACCGTCTTGTCGCCGGTATTCACGTTGAAGGTTCCCTGGTACAGGCTGGCCAGCGTACCGGTCAGGGTCATCGTCCCCGCATCCGCGAAGTTGCCTGCCGTCAGGTTGTCCCAGGAAACCAGCGTATAAGTCCCCGCGGTGATATTCCCGTTAATGTCCAGGCTGACGCCTGCATCCGCGCCCAGCGCCAGGTTGCTCACCGTCAGCGTCGCTCCGTCCGCGCTCAGGGCGCTTCCGTCAACCGCCAGTGAAGCGGCGTTCAGCGTTCCGGTCACGTTCTGCTTCCGCAGCGCCGTCACCTTGGCGGTGGAGGCGTTCAGCGTTCCGGCCAGCGCCGTATCCGCATTCAGGTAAAGGTTGGCTCCGGAAAGGTTCAGCGTTCCGGAAAAACCGGAGACATCCCCGCCCAGCGTCAGGGCTCCCGCATTGTTGCGGGTATTGACAGCCAGCGTGCCCGTTCCGCCCAGGCCGCCGAGCATCTTGAGGCTGTCCCCGCTCGCGATGGCCGCCGTTCCCGTGCCGGACGTTTCCACGGATATCTTGCCGTTGAGGTTCACGTTCACGGTGGCTCCGTTAAAAATGCTCAGCGCCGTAGCCGCATTCGTCCCTTTCAGGGTGATGTCCCCGGCCAGGGAAACTCCCCCGTGACGGTATTGGGAATTCAAGTTGCTGAACGTCACGGTGACGTTCTTCTCACTGCCGCCCAGCGTTACATTCCCCTGCCCCACGGGGTCAGGGTCTGGCCGGAGACGATGGAGGCGTCCCCGATATTGTACGTCAGATTGACCAGGTTGCCCGTTCCGGCTATTTCCGTATCCCCGTCATAGGAATTCTTCACCCAGCCCGTTTTAAAACCCCACCCGTTCCCCCCGGCATCGGAAATGATTTTAAGGCCGCCCGTTCCGGTGATGGTGGATGAAACCGCGGTGGCATTTCCATAAATGGCTCCATTCAGGAAAGCAAATCCTCCTGCGGCATCCAGGACGATTTTCATGTCGAAATTCGCGCCGGCGGCATTTCCGTTCCTCAAATGCAGGGTGGAGCCATTCCCCATGGTAAGAGTACCCGTCCCCGTCACCTTGGTTCTGGCGCCCGCTACGTCCATCACGGTATTTTCCCCAGCGTAATGTTCAGGTTGAGCTCCATGTTCCGGTTTCGTCCGCAAGCATCACGGTGCCCTGTTCCACAACCAGCGTTCCTCCTCCTGAAGCGTTGAAGGAATTAAGGCCCAGCGTTAACGTTCCCGTACCCGTCTTGGTGATGGTGCCGTTGATTCCTCCGTTCAGGGTGGAGTCTCCCGCGCCAATGACCAGGGAACCGGGGCCGCTGTTGGTCAATTTGCCTCCATAAGTGCCGGCCCCCAGCAGGAGGCTGCCGCTTCCCGTACGGGTGACGGTCCCCGTCCAGCCGGCCAGGGAAGCCCACGTTACGGCATTCCCGTTCGTGTCCACCAGAATGGAGTTGGAAGCCAGCGCATCCGTCTTGATCTGGCCGGAGACGTCTGCCGTAATGCCCGTGCCGTACTTGAGCGCGCCTCCATTAAAGATGATGCTGCCGGTGCCCAGCGCGGAGGCATGCTGCATTTCCACCGTGCCGCCGCCCAGCAGGACTTCTCCGGAAAAACCGGCGTTGTCCGTGGCGATGGACAAGGTTCCGCTGCCGGTCTTCTGCAGCTTGGAGCTTCCCACCAGGGAACCGGACCCCGTCCACGTATAACCGGTTGCGTCAGCATTGACGACGATCAGGCCCGGATTCACCTGTCCGGCGATGTTCACGGTCTGCGGCGCATTGCCTGCTACGTCACCGAAAACGACTCCGTTGCCGTTGGCAAAAGACAATCCCGCATTCCAGGGGGAATCCCCGTTCCTCCCACCGTCCACGTATTGTCTCCGCCGCCCGTCCAGGTCAGGGACGTGACCTGCGCCACGACGAATTTCAGGGTATTGTCCGTCGTGCTCCAGTTGCCGATGTATTCGGTCCCCAGCAGAATGGTATTGGCCAGATCCCCGGTGATGCCGCCCGTGGCATTAATCAGATTGTACGTCCCGCGCTCCAGCTCACGCTGTCGCTGTTCTCCAGCAGCAGGCTGCCGTTCACCGTCAGGGCGCCGTTCAGGGCCAGCAGGGGATTGCCGTTCACCGTCATGTGAGTGGCGTCAATCCGCACGGCCGCTCCCAGGTTCAGGTTGCCGGTCATCGTATTCTGCCCCCCAAGGGACAGGACGCCGCCGGTCATGGACAGGCCGGCATTGCTGTCCACGGCGGAGACGTCCAGGCCCGCTCCCGCGGACAGGGAAAGCCCGCCGTACCCCGCGGAAATGCCGCCGATGGCCGCATTCCCCGTTACGGAAAAAGGTTCTTGTTCGTTCCCATTCCGGAGGCATGGCTGACAATGAGGGTGCCCCCTTTCAGTTCCACGCCGCCCGTGAAGGAAGAGGAATTGGCCAGGGTCAGCGTTCCGGAGCCGTCCTTGATCAAACGCCCGGTTCCACGAATTAATTATAAATATATTGAGAAAGACGTGGTCTTTAGCAGAAATGAGACATGCTATTAGGTAGATGAAATATCGGATTTGAAATCCGGACAAGAAGGGCGTCAGGGAAGTCGTTGGAAATGAAATAATTTGTTTATGATCAGATGTTTATTTTAAATTCTGTTGGTTTTGTTTTTTGAATAATGTGGCTAATTTGAATGAGGGCATGGAATAGAATGGAGATAACGGAAATAATTTAAAGCTTTGGAAACGGCACTTCCAGATTGACACCGGATTTCAAATCCGTTCATTTTCTTTCCCTGCATGCAGGGCCTTCAGGCAGCCGGGAAGCCGCTTGTTTCCGGAAATTCCTGCCGCGGGAGCAGAAGCGTGAAATCCAGTCAGTCCCATGAAAAACAACATCCTTCCCATAAAAGGCATGCCGGAACCAGGGACAAATTCCGGGACCGGTCCGGAGGGAGCAAAAGCAGCGCGGGATGTATTCTTTCCTCCTTGCTCCCCGCCCGGCAAGTTGCTAGAATACGTCAAGCAAGTTTTTCCCCTTTTCCCATGGCCATTTTTGGTTCCTCCAATCTATCCGACTCCGGCGACCTGCTGATTTTCAACAAAGTATCTCATAAAACCCTGCTGATGTTCGAAAAGGAACTGGGCAGGGACCGCATGACGTACCTGGTGGAAGAAAGCCTCCCCCCGGATGCGGCCACCGCCGCCCATCTGGAATCCACCAAGGCGGACGGCATCCTGTTCCAGGCCGGCGGCAGCGATCCCATTGCCCTGCGTTCCGCCATCATGGAACGCATCAACGAGGGCAGAAGGGTAGTATTCCTGCCCGGTCCCGTAGCCCACGTGAAAGGCTCCATCAGCCACATTCCCCACGGGTGATCAAGGCCCTGGAAGCACTCCATATTTCCCCCGTGCCGGTATGCACGGGCTTTTTACACCAGCTCCGTGCTGGACGCGGAGGCGGATACGGACCCCCAGGGGGATATCCAGGTGCACATTCTCCCCAAGCTGGCTCCCGGGGCGGAAATGGCGGCGCGCCTCACCTCCGCGTGGCTGGAATGCTCCGCCCAGGCCTATGCCACGCTGCCGCAGTTGCACGGCTCCCTGTCCGCCCTGCTGTTCCGCAGCCTAAAGCTTCATTCCGACTGCCGGGTGATCGACGGCATTGACGATACCACGCTGACCTACGGCCAGCTTCTGGCCATCTCCGTGGCCTTTGCCAAACGGCTGAAAAAGATCACCACGAACCGCCGCGTAGGCATCATTCTGCCGCCCGGCAAGGGAGCGGCAATCGCCAACCTGGGCTGCCTGTTCGCCGGAAAAACGCCGGTGAATTTCAATTATTCCGCCTCGGAAGGGGCCTTTGCCAGCTCCGTGAAGCAATCCGGCGTGGACTGGTTCATCACGGCGGATACCTTCATGCGCAAGCTCCAGAACTTCCCGTGGCCCCCCCAGCGGGACCTGATCCTCATGGAGCGGGAGATTCCGCTGCTCAAGGGCTCCGCCAAACGCTGGGGCGTGGCCATCAAATTCCTTACAGCGGGGTTCATGATTAAAAAGCTGGGGCTGGATGCGCCCACGGGCGCGGATGAAGTCGTGCTGATGTTCACCTCCGGCTCCTCCGGAGAACCGAAAGGCGTGCCGCTGACCCACCACAACATCCTTTCCAACATCTCCCAGTGTTCCTCCCGCATCACGCTGGCGCCGCAAAGCAGGTTCCTGGGCAGCCTCCCCGTATTCCACTGCTTCGGCATCACGATCGGGCTGTGGTACCCGATGATCGGCGGGTACGACATGGTCACCTACCCCTCCCCGCTGGAGGCCAAGCGCCTGGGCGCCCTCATCAAGCAGTACGGCATCAGCCTGGTGGTCACCACCCCCACCTTCCTGCGCGGCTTCATGAAGCGCTGCGAGCCGGACACCTTCAAAACCGTGCGCTACCTGATCGTAGGAGCGGAAAAATTGCCGGACGAGCTCTCCGCCGCCTTCCGGGAAAAGTTCGGCACCGTTCCGTGCGAAGGCTACGGCCTGACGGAAGCCTCCCCGGTCTGCTCCGTCAACTTCATTGACCCGGCCCCGTCCAACGCCGCCGGAGACTTCATTCCCGGCATGAAAAAGGGCTCCGTGGGCGCTCTGCTTCCCGGCATCGCCGTACGCATCACCAGCCCGCATACGGGCCGCGTGGTACCCGTGACGACCTCCGGCATGATCTGGCTGAAGGGGCCGAATATCTTCCCCGGCTACCTGGGCGGTCCGGAAGCCGACCGCGACATTTTCGTGGACGGCTGGCTGAAAACCGGAGACATCGGTTCTGCGGACGAATTCGGCTTCCTGAAAATTGAAGGCCGCATCTCCCGCTTCTCCAAGATAGGCGGGGAAATGGTGCCCCATGAAGCCCTGGAAGCCGCTATCATGAACATCTGGAACCTGGACCCGGCGGACGAGGAACGGCGGATAGCCGTCGTCACCATTCCGGACCCCGTGAAGGGGGAGGCCGTGGCCCTGCTCACCACCCTGGTGACGGACTACGTGCACCAGGCGCGCACCCTCATCAGGCACGGCCTGATTGACCAGGGGCTCCCGGCCCTGTGGTGCCCCAAGGAAATCATTCCCGTGGAGCACATTCCGGTGCTGCCCTCCGGCAAGCTGGACATCAAGCAATGCAGGATGCTGGCTTATGAAGCGCTGAACATTCCCTTTGAACCATAACCCATGGAATTCCCGGAGGAAACGCCTGCCGCTCCCAGGCCCATCACGGTCAAACAGCTCGTTTACCGCCTGAGGGATACGGTCAGCATTGCCGTGGGGACCCAGTGGGTGGTGGGAGAGCTCAGCAACGTCAAGCACCATACCAGCGGCCACGTTTACTTCACCCTGAAGGAACAGGGCGCGGAAATCTTCTGCGCCTTTTTCAAGGCTGCGGCTTCCAAATGCCCCGTACGGCTCCAGGAAGGGATGAAGGTCCATGTGCTGGGCAGCGCCACCGTATACCCGGACCGGGGCCAGCTTCAACTGGTCATCAGGCAGGTGAAAGCCGCCGGCCAGGGAGACCTGCAGGCGCGCTTTCTGGAACTGAAGGAAAAACTCCAAAGGGAGGGGTTGTTTGACGCTGAACGCAAAAAGGGCCTCCCCGCCTTTCCCCGCGCCATCGGCATCGTCACCTCCCCTACCGGCGCCGTCATCCAGGATATACGCCATGTGCTGGAACGCCGCGCCCCGTGGGTGAAAGCCTACCTGCTGCCCGTGCGCGTCCAGGGGCGGGAGCGGAGCATGAAATAGCCGCTGCCGTGCGCGCCTGGTCCGCAGCCCCTCTCAACGGCCTGCCGCCCGTGGACGTGCTCATTGTGGGCCGCGGGGGCGGCTCCATAGAAGACCTGTGGAACTTCAATGAGGAAACGGTGGCGCGCGCGATTTACGAATGCACCGTTCCCGTGATTTCCGCGGTAGGCCACGATACGGACTTCACCATTGCGGACTTTGTGGCGGACCTGCGCGCGCCCACCCCGACCGCGGCCGCGGAGCTGGCTACGCCGGACGGTCCGGAATGGCTCCGCAAACTGGCTAGAATGGAACAGGCCCTGCACGCCTCCGCACGGCATTCCCTGTTGCGTTCCAAGTTGAAACTGGATGTTTACCTGCGGGGAAAACTGCTGGATGCGGATTCCCTGCTCTCCCCTTACGCCCAGCGCCTGGACGACATGGAAGAAACCCTGCTGAATGTCGCGGCCACGCGCATTTTTCAAAAACACGCTCCATATCAACAAACTGGAACATCAATTACAAATGCGCCATCCCACCCACCGCAACAGGGAGCGCGCGCAGCTTCTGGCCTCCCTCCAGGCCGGACTGGCCCATGCGGCCGCCGTGCGCATGGCGGACTTCTCTTCACAACTGGCTCTTATTCAAGCCCGGCTGGAAGCTCACAGCCCGGAGCAAACGCTGCGCCGCGGATACGCCCTGGTGGAAAACCAGAATAAGCAGCTCATACGGCAAACGAACCAGGTACATGCAGGAGAAAAATTGAAAGTCCGTGTCTCCGACGGTTGTTTTTATGTCAGGGATGACACACCGCAATAGGCTGTCCACAAGAGCCTAGCATTGCATTTTTTGCACTCAATCTAACAAATTGTGTTTTTTCTGGATTTTACAGGAAGTGGAACCTATCCTAATAGAAGCCTGTCACTGCTCCTATTACCCGGTCCCATAACTTCTGTACATATGCCTTGTAAAAACATCACCCGCTACACTTACGAAACGACAGCCTTTCAAGGCTATCGGTTGGCGATCTGTAAGAACAAGCGCTTATTCACTCGTTATTTCTCCGATTCTCAATACGGGGGCGCTGATGCGGCGCTTCAGGAAGCGATGAGAGTGAGAGATAACATTTTCACACTTTTTGAACAGGGGAACCTTACGGTTAGCCAAATTTTTCGCAAAATATACCGTGCGTTCCCGCCGTCAGTCCGCCGCTGACCGCCGTGAAAAAATGATCCACGGAAAAAAAGGGCTCTCGGCCACGTGCGGCAGAAAGCCAAAGTCCGTAGCTGAGGAATCTGCGGAAGCTGTTTTTTCAGCTTCCCCGGAGCCTTTGAATCATACCGGAAACGTTGCATCCGGTACAGGTGGCGCATACTCCTATCACATCAAAAGCCGTTCTCCGTCCGGAAAGCGGGAATACCGCAGCATGCGCGGCGGAGAAAGCGGCAATCTGTACCAAAGCGCCCCCTTTCCGCCATCCGCGCCCGGGAAAGCCAAGAGCGGCCCGGCAAAGCAATTCCGGCACTAATGCGGCTGTGCCGGATAAGCCGATCAAAGGCCTGCGGCACGCTGCCAAGGCATTCTTCCGCCGTCTGTCGCCCGCGGCGCTTCCCGCGGAGGGGGCGCGGGTCAGCCTGCTGAAAAGGGCTTCAATTATCTGCGGCGGCGGCGCGAAGCAGGCTTTTCCGGTTCTTCCGCCGGGGCTTCCCCTATCTTCGCCAGCACCCGCCGGGCCTCCGTGGTCCGGTTCTGCTTGAGACACACGTCAGCCCAGCTCCGGTGAATTTTGTTGTAAAGGTCTCCGGACTGGATGGAGGCCAGATTATTCTGGAGCTTCGCCTTGTCTTCCGGACTCAGCGCATCCCATTCTTCAACCAGCTTTCCATACTGGGCTTCCGACAGGGGCCACTGTTCTCTGCCCGCGCTTATCTCAGCCTGAAGATTCAGAATGACCGGCTGGAGGGCCTGGACAAACGTGGTGTTCTCACGGGCCACCTTCATCGCCTGGTCCAGATATTTCATCGCCTGGTCATAATCCCGCGCTTTCAGGAAGGCGGCGGCGATGTTCACGTCCTCATAAGCCCGTTTCACCAGGGCCTCCGCCTGGCCGTACTTCTCAAGCTGGGAACGCAGAGCCTCAATGTCCTGGCTCAGGCTGGAACCGCTCAGAATGCGCGGGGCATCCACGCCCAGGGTCATGGCTGTCCCTTCCGCACGGGACAGCAGGCGGGAAGCCTCCTTCAAATCCCCCATCTGCATCCTTACCCGCGCCAGGGCAAGCATCGTTTCCGGCGTGCAGTCCATCTCCGTTTCCGCGGCGCGAAAGCAGATCAGGGCGGCTTCCAACTGGTCGGCCATGGCTTTCAGCTCCGCCTGGGAATACTTACGGCGCGCATTGAGCGGCATATTCAGCTCGTTCAGGATGATTCGGCCCATATCCGGACTGGCGGTCAGGCGGGAATTTGGTGAGCAGTTCCCGGGCAATGGCGCTTCCTGTGCCGCCGGGCTGCCCCGTAGTCTTGTCCGGCAGAGTATCCTGAAGCAGCAGAATCTTCACCATGCTCTTCACGTCCTCCGGCTTTTTCAGCATGCTCCTCATGACAGGGGAGGCGGCCTGCTTGCACAACGCGGAAAAACGCTCAAACCTGGCCTGGTCATACGCATAGTGGGCCAGCGGTTCCAGGCATGCCAGACGGATGGATACCTGCTCCTCCGGCGTATTTTTCAAAATCACTTCATAAAGCTTCTCCGCCGTGGCGTCATGCTTGCGGCCTGCAAACTCCCGCGCCCAGTTCAGGCTGACGCCCAGCAGGCGGTTCCTGTCCTCCGCCGGCATGGAGGCGGAATCGGCCAGCTTCTTTTCCAGCAGGGCCGCCAGCATTGGTTCGGACTCCTTCAGCATGCCGCGCCTGTCCATTTCCACCGCCAGCAGCCACGCAAAGGAATCCCGCGCTTCCGGGGAATTCATCCATTCCACCTGCTTGGCCACGGAGGAAGCCATCTGCGCCAGCTCCGCGTCGGAACCGTTCCAGGAGGCCAGCATGCCCTGCAAATGGCCCATGGCCTGCGTCTGGCTGTGCACCTCGTGAATGGTCGGCTTGAACCACCCTTCAATCATGGGCCAGTACTGGATGTAGCCGAACCAGAGCCCACCCAGCAGCACCAGAAAGAGAACCGGCTTCCAATAAGACTTCTTCTTGCGTGAGGGGCGGTAGGGCTTGTTGGAAAAATGGCGCTCGGAACTCATGCAGGCATTGAGCCAAAAAGGCGGCACAAATCAAGCAAAATAAACACCTCGCAACGTCTTACGAGGACCGCCCGAAGCCTACCGCCGGGAGGATCTGGCGTTCCCGGACGGCCTGCGCCCGGGAGAGGCCATGCGCACGCGGGGAAAACCGGATTCCTTCCAGCAGGCATCCGCCTTCTCCTTCATTCCCAATTCATCGTAACAGCGGCCAAGCTGCTTGTAATTCTCCGACCGCTGTTCCCCCTCCAGCATGGGAAGCACCGCTTCAAAAGTTTCCACGGCCTCCTTCCACTGCTCTCCGTCGCACAGGGCGTATGCCTTGCACAAATAGGACTGCACCAGCAGGCTTCTGCGCTCCGGCCCCTCCCCGCATTTCAGCAGGGAATCCACTGCTCCGGCATAGGCGTGCAGGGCGCTTTCCCGGTCCCCCGCCATATCGCTGGCGAGCCCCAGGGAATAATAAACCCGGCCCAGGGACAGGACGTCCGAGGCAAAGTGGGATTCCCGCAGTTGAAGGGCTTTTTGCAGGTTTTCCCTGGCCTTGTCCCCCTCCCCGGCATCCAGCCACGCTTTGCCCAGCCCTTCCAGGGACTGGGCGGAAATGACGGGGGAAGCCGCGCTGTTGGCAATCGCCTTCAGGAAATCCGCGCGGGCTTCCGGAGCGGCCTTGCGCATGATGTTCACCCACCCCCTCTGATCGTACAGCCCGGCCCAGAACGCATGGTCCGCCGGCAGCACGCCGCGAGCGGCGCCCTCCGCCTGGTAAAGATAAGCCAGGGCTTCCTCATAATTCCCCTGCTCCGTGGAAATGCGCGCCAGCCCGCGCAGGGCGTTAAGGCAGTCATTCAACAAGTAGGAGGCGTTCTCCGAACCGGTAAGGCCCTTTAAAAACAATTCCCGCGCCTCATCCTTCCTGCCGGCCTCCAGCATGGCTTCTCCCATGCTGATGCTCGCCAGGGCCAGGTCACCGGTCGTCTTGTCCGGCTGGGGGCACAGGGCCAGGGCCTTCTTGAAATAGGCGCGCGATTCCGGAATGCGCCCCGTGGCGCGCGCCAGCCGGCCCTGGGCGGCCATAAGCCTGGACCGGACCGGGAGGGCGTCCGTCCCCAGATGGGCGGCGGCGTCCACCGCGCGCTGGAGCAGCACGTTCGCCTCCTCATTCCTGTTCAGCATCTGGTCAATGGAACTCATGGTCTGGAGGGCCCGCACCAGCGGCTCGGCCATTCCCTCCTTCTCATACCCCTCCACGGCGGTTTTCAAATAACCGTAGGCCGGGGAATACTGGTGCTCCGCCAGAAGGGCCTTGGCCACGGCGTCCGCGCGGGGGGCCCACACCCGGTAGCGCCCGGCGGCATATCCGGCGTCAATCAATTCCCTGGCCGCAGGAAGGGCGCGGTCCACGCCGTCCCGGCTGATCAGCTCACGGGTGAGGCCCCAGGCCGTCTCCGTCCGCAACTCCGGATCCCTGATCCATGCCAGGCGTTCCTCCCGGTTGTCCAGAATGCCGGCCAGGCTCTCGCGTGAAGCGAAAACATCCGCCATGAAGCGGGATAAATTCTGCATGGCCTTTTCATCGCTCTTCTGCACCACCACCGGCGGTGTGGTCAGCATCCCTTCATCATAACCGATGCGGTACGCCATATGGTACGTCAGGAACTCCAGCAGCATCACGAGCGCGCACAAGCACAGGGCAATCAGCCACTTGGTGCGCGGAGACAGGGGTTTCAAAGGAGAAGGGGCCTGCATAACAAGTGCATAACGTTACCCGGCGCTCCCTGAATTTCAAGCTTTTTGCATGGGGAGGAAATCTCCGCTGCACCTGAAGGCGGACAAACCAGCCGACGACAACCGTTTCCCCGCCAGTCCCCGGGACCGGCCCGGGAAAGCTTTTTCCTGCCTTTTTCCCACTTTCCGGCCCTTCTCTCCGCCTTCCGCCGGGCGCTTTTCTCCGGGCCATGCGCGGCAATTTACGTCAGCCGTTCCTGCGCTTCCGTTCGGACGCCCGGTACAACTGCCAGGCATTCCATAAATTATGCCACAGCACGTAAAACGTAGGCCCCAGCGCGGCGATGGGGCTGGCATACGTCAGCGCCAGGTAAATGGACAGCGTGGTATTCTTCTGCCCCAGGGCCTGGCTGCACTCCGCGGCACGGGTACGCCCCCCCAGCAAATGCCCCAGTCCAAAATTGATCCCGCACACCAGCAGGGAAACTGCGCCGATCTGTTCCAGCACGCGCTCCGAAATGCCGTCACGGGAGGAAATATCATAAGAGGCGTTCGCCGCGATCAAAACCAGAATCACCACCCAGATGCCGAAGGTGACGTCCTTCAGCTTCCGCGGCCATGCAATGGCCCGCGGATAAAAACGCCGCGCCGCCAGGGCCAGAACCAGCGGCAGCAGCATCACCAGGGAAATATTCTGGGCCACGTTCAGGTAAATCTCAAAGCCGCCCTGCCCCACGACCGCCGGCAGAATGAAAGGCAGCAGAGCGCAAATAATGCCGTTAAGCAGCAGGAGGGCCGTCAGCATGAACTCCACACTGCCGCCCAGCAGCCCCATCACCACGGGAGCCGCCGTGGCCGTGGGCATGATGCCCACGAAGAAAGCGGCCTCCGCCAGGTATCCGTCTCCGAAAACGAGGCGGCACGCGCCCCACGCGGCCAGGGCGATCAGCAGGTTGGCCCCTACCAGGAGCCAGTGCGCGCGCTCCGGCTTCATCCGCTTAAAGCGGATGCCCAGGAACGTCACAAACAGCATCACGATCAGCATCCACTTGAACGTCCAGCTGTAGACGTGCAGACCGGGCATCATGTACCCCGCAATAAAAGCCGCCACGATGGCAAACGTGCGGATGAGGGATTTGAACATGGGGTACGGACGGCAGTAAAACGGTTATGAGGGCTGCCCGCACAAATGGATCAGCCCGTCCACCTGGCGGACAATCAGCTCAAACAAATCCTGCACGCTGCCCTTGGGAACCCGGTTGTTCTCCATCAGCTCCACAATCATCCGCAAACGGGTCAGCAGGCCGATCATGATGCTTTCAATAGCCAGCACCGTCCAGAAAACCTGGTAAGTGGAAGCGCCCGGAAACATGGTGCGGATGCAGTCATGCAACCGGCGGCGGATGGGGGAATACACCTCCTTGATATACTCCACCGCTATCTCCGGAGTCTGCACGTGGCAGATGCCCAGCAGGCGCAGGTAATGGGGGAAATTGCCCAGTTCTTCCAGCTTCACATGCAGGAGGCCGTGGAAGGAAGGGTAAACATAGGCGTGGGCCAGCGCCCGCACCGTGCCTTTCTCCATGGCCTCATTCATCATGGAAATCCGGAAATCCCGCGCCTGCGGCGCATACTTCATCATGACCGCCTTCCAGAGGCCTTCCTTGCCGCCGAAATAATAATTGGCGGAGGCGATGTTGACGGATGCCTGCTGGGAAATCATGCGCATGGAAGTGCCCGTATAGCCGTGCTCGGCAAACAGGCACTCCGCCGCGTCCAGCAATCGTTCCTTGGTTCCTTGCTGTCGTTTCATGGGGGTGGGGGAAGTTTGGAATTACCGGTCAACGCGGGCGGCGCGGACCTGGAGGGAGTGGTTGTGGGCGTCCAGCCCCTCCACTCTGGCGAACTCCGCCACGTACGGGGCGGACTTGAGCACGGCGTCCCGGTTCATCCGCACCACGCTGGTGCGCCGCTGGAACTGGTCCGCCCGCAGGCCGGAAAACGACTTGCCGGCCCCGCCGGTCGGCAGGGTGTGGCTGGGACCTGCCAGGAAATCCCCGCAGGCCACCGTGGAAAGAGCGCCGGCATAAATGGCGCCCGCCGTGCGGATGCCGTCCAGCACGGCGTCTTCATCCCGCGTGACGAGCACCAGATGCTCCGGAGCGAAGGCGTTCACCAGGTCCACCCCCTCCTGGATGGAGGAAACCAGAAAACCGTAAGCGTGCTTGTCCAACACCTCCCGGATGATGGAACCGCGGCTCAGCAGGGCGGCCTGGCGTTCCACCTCCGCTTCCACTTGTTCCAATAACGCCTCCGACGTGGTAACGAACACCACCACGCTGTCCGGACCGTGTTCCCCTGCGCCAGCAGGTCGGCGGCCAGGAACTCCGCGTCTGCGGTCTCATCCGCCAGCACCATCACCTCACTGGGTCCGGGGAGCAGGTCGATGGCGACGGCTCCCACCAGCTGGCGCTTGGCCTCCACCACAAAACGGTTGCCGGGGCCGAAAATCTTCTCAACCGGCTTCACGCTCTCCGTTCCCAGCGCAAGGGCGGCAATCGCCTGCGCTCCGCCTATCTTGACAATCTCCGTAGCGCCGGAAGCCTTCAATGCATATAAAAGAGCGGGATTCACCCGCCCGTCCGGCCCGCAGGGCGTAGCGGCCACAATCTCCCGCACGCCGGCGGCCTGGGCAAAACCGCCCGTCATGATGGACGTGGACACCAGGGGAGCCTTCCCGCCTGGAATATAAATGCCCACGCGGTCATACGGAAGGAAAGCGTTCCGCCACCTCCACACCCTGGGCGTTCACGCCGGACCAGTCCTGCCTGCGGCTGCGGTCTGAAAAATAATGGATGTTGGCTAGGGAGACGGCAATGGCCTCTTTCACGGAATCCTCCACGGCGGCTTCCGCCTCCGCCAGCTCCGCCTCCGTCACGAACAGGGAGGAAGGATCCAGATGCACCCTGTCAAACCTGGCGGCATAATCAAAAAGGGCCTCGTCCCCGCGCGCGGAAACGTCCTGGATAATAGCGTTCACGGTATCGGAATCCTCCGGGAGAGCGCGGCGGTTCATCCGGCTCTTCATTTCGTCAAAGCAGGTGTCGGAAGGACGGTAAATTTTCATAAAAGATATAATACGGAAAAATGAGAAGGAAGTTTCACAATCTTTAAGCATGCAGTCAAGCCTTCTGTCCTCTTTGATTTCCAAAGGTACTCCATGAATCTCCCGGACAAAAAATCAAAAGACCAAACCATTCTCCCTTGACCGGCACAAAAAACAGGCATAGCCTTTCTTTCGCAAACATTTGGCCGAACGGCCCACTGTCATGAACATTCACGAATATCAAGCAAAACAACTCTTTGAGCGCTTTGGCGTGGCTACCCCCAGGGGCATTGCCGCCGCCACTGCTCAGGAAGCAGCACAAATAGCCCGGAACATGGGCGTTTCCCAATACGTAGTTAAGGCACAGGTACACGCTGGCGGCCGTGGCAAAGGCACCTTCAAAAACGGCTTCAAGGGCGGCGTGCACGTCGTTGACTCCGTGGAGGAAGTGGAAGATGTAGCCGGCAAGATGCTCAACCAGGTTCTGGTCACCAAGCAAACCGGGGAAACCGGCAAGCTGGTCAGCAAGATCATGGTGGCGGAAGCCGTGGACCTGAAGAAGGAATGCTACTTCGCCATTCTCCAGGACCGCGCCCGTGAATGCCCCGTCATCGTAGCCAGCACGGAAGGCGGCATGGACATTGAAGAAGTGGCCGCCACCCGTCCGGAAGCCATCATCCGCGAACACATTGACCCGGCCCTGGGCATCCTGCCCTTCCAGGCCCTCAAGATCGCCGTGGCCCTGGGCCTGACCGGCCCCCTGCTCCGCCAGGCCACCAAGCTCATCACCAACGTTTACAAGCTCTTCACCGCCCTGGACTGCTCCCTGGTGGAAATCAACCCCCTCGTGGTCACCACGGACGACCGCGTGTGCGCCCTGGACGCCAAATTCAACTTTGACGACAACGCCCTGTACCGCCACCCTGAAATCATGGAAATGCGGGATGAAACGGAAGAAGACCCCCGTGAAGTGGAAGCCGGCAAATATGACCTGAACTACATCGGCCTGGACGGCAACATCGGCTGCATGGTAAACGGCGCCGGGCTGGCCATGGCCACGATGGACATCATCAAATACTACGGCGGGGAACCCGCCAACTTCTTGGACGTGGGCGGCTCCGCCACGGAGGAAATGGTAACCAACGCGTTCCGCATCCTCACCAGCGACAAGAATGTGAAGGCACTTCTGGTCAACATCTTCGGCGGCATCATGCGCTGCGACGTCATCGCCCAGGGCATTGTGGCCGCGGCGAAAAACATTGACATGAAAATCCCGCTCGTCGTCCGCCTGGAAGGCACCAATGTGGAAATCGGCAAAACATTGACAAGAACCACCCCCTGGTCGGGCAAGGCATCACCGGAAGCGCCGGCGCGTTCCACGCCAAAAACTGCATGGACTTCGGCACCAACGTGGTCGCCGGCGTGACCCCCGGCAAGGGCGGCCAGCTCTTTGAAGGCAAGGTCCCCGTCTTCGATACCGTGGCGGAAGCCAAAAAGCCACGGACTGCAACGCCTCCATGATCTTTTGCCGCCGCCGCCCTTCGCCGCGGGCGCCATCATGGAAGCCGCAGACGCGGGCGTGAAGCTCATCGTCTGCATCACGGAAGGCATCCCGGTGCAGGACATGCAGAAGGTGAAAGCCTTCCTGAAGGACAAGGACGTGACCCTCATCGGCCCGAACTGCCCCGGCATCGTCAACCCCGCCGCCAACTGCAAGATCGGCATCATGCCGGCCTACATCTTCAAGCCCGGCAGAATCGGCATCGTCTCCCGTTCCGGCACGCTCACCTATGAAGCCGTCTGGCAGGTCACCAACATGGGCCTGGGCCAGAGCATGTGCATCGGTATCGGCGGCGACCCCGTCCACGGCATGACCCAGCAGCAGGCCGTTCAATTCTTCACGGAAGACCCCAATACGGACGCCTTCATCATGATCGGTGAAATCGGCGGTTCCGAAGAGGAAGAAGCCGCTGAATGGATCAGGAACAACTGCAAAGAAGCCCGTCGCCGCCTTCATCGCAGGAGCCACGGCTCCCAAGGGCCGCCGCATGGGCCACGCAGGCGCCATCGTGGCCGGAGGCAAAGGCACCGCCGCCGCCAAGCAGGAAGCCCTGAAGGAAGCCGGCATCATGGTGGCCAAGACGCCCGCCCAGATGGGCGCCGCCCTGGCGGAAGCCATGAAAAACAAGGGAATGTAAGCCCCCTTCTTCATCAATTCACTTTCAGGCGCCTTCCCTCTTCATTAACAATAATAATTATAAAAATCAGAAAAAATTGAATTATTCCCTTTACAACCGATTAAACTTTAGTGTAGTTTCATATATTGTCATGTTTGTAAAACATTTCTCTAATCTTATTTGCTTTTTAGGAATTCTATACAGTTGTAACAATTTACTAGCAAGCGATGATAATAATGATGATTTTGAAGAAACTGAAGAGGAAGCCTCCGCTTCTCTTAAAATTAAATCTCAAACACAATTATGTTCAGCAGATATTATATTAAGGGAGGAGGAGAAAAGATAAGGAAGAAGATCGAAAAAGAACAGATATTGGCATAGGAGAGAAAATCACACTTTTACTTGTTGGAAAACCTAAAGGGAATATTCAGGAGCTTACATGGAGTATTAAAGGAGACGGATTCGAAGAAACAAATATTGAACAATTAAAAGGTTCACAAAAAATTAGCCTAATTGCCAAGAAATCCTTAACTAAGGATACAAGTGTCCAAATTCATGCCCGAACCAGTGAAGACAAGGAAACAAAGATTTCAATTAATATCAAAGTTCCTGTAAAAATAGAGGCAAAAAAATTTAGTGGAGAAATTGAGACAGAGAACGGTTTGGATAAGGTTGATACCACAAAAATTAAATTCCCAAAAGAGATGTATGGTGTTATAGGGTTCATTGAATTAACTTGGTTGCCCACCAATGTAAGTTTTACAAAAATTAAGGCTGTTGAACGAGATGGAGGTCTTGGATGGCCGGGCATAGATCATAATTCAGAAAAGCCGATACTAGCGTCACCACATACGGGACATGGAGTCAATAAAATTGTTAGAATAAGAGATAAAAATAATACTTATGATATGGTTGCTGACGTGGGAGACATTGTAGCCACTCTCAACAAAATTCGCAACTCTGGAGTAAATCCACAAAAATTTTGGTGGATATGTAAAAAATATACTCATTTAGATGAAGAAAAAAAAGATTCTATCTTCTTAGGAGAAACCGAACAGATATTTACTATAGAAGCAATAAAATTCACAATAACTGCAACTATTGAAAAATTTGGATTAGAATTTAAGAGAAACTCTAATGAAAGTTAAATTTTACATGAAAGCATTATCACTTTTCTATATACCTATCATCGGCCTGCTCATTCCCTGGAACACTATGGCTGCCGCCAACTCGGCCTTGAACAGCCCTGAGTGCATTAAGCAATTCAAGCAGCCATCTGCCGCTATTCAAGAACTCTCTGCCTTGTTGGAACGTCAGCAACTTAAGTCTTTCTATGAAGGAGCAAAAAAAACATACCCTCACATTCAGTCTAACGACTCAAGATAATATTGATACTGGATTAGAGGACAAAATATGGCATTGTTATCTTGTAGCGTCAGCTCCCTTCTTTTCCTTTAAGACATACCAGGAAATTGAACCAGAAGTTAATATTGATGAAATGGCTGATATCAATCAAAAATCTGAAATTTGCCTTTTCATGGATAAGTATATAAATCTCATCAATAATTCTAAAAAAAATTAAAAATATGAAAAAATATAATTATTGATCATATTTTTTACCTTATTATGCTCTAATACTAAAACAATTTAAAAACGCAAATGAACACACACCCTACCGAATCACTAAACATGAGGA